>Ga0214543_1009896_pt1 | contig 14523 bp, 9 predicted proteins | sample CNSS2metaG_FD_160094 | JGI IMG/M metagenome (GOLD analysis project Ga0214543, IMG submission 160094) | Root nodule microbial communities from cowpea collected in UCLA plant growth center, Los Angeles, California, USA - CNSS2 | ecosystem: Host-associated > Plants > Roots > Nodule | place: USA...
TGAAGCTCAAATTAATTATGCAACAACTGAAAAGGAATTGCTAGCTATAGTTTATGCATTGGAAAAATTTAGAGCATATTTGATTGGTTCATCTGTCACTGTATATACTGATCATGCTGCAATTAAGTATCTGTTAACCAAATCTGATTCAAAGCTAAGACTCATTAGATGGATTTTATTGCTACAGGAATTTGATTTGGTGATCAAGGACAAAAAGAGAAGTGAAAACTTTGTAGCTGATCATTTATCTAGATTAGTCAATACTAAGGTGACCAACTCTCAATCAAAGCTGCAGGGGTCATACTTGAAGATTTTAATTGGCACCAGAAGAAGAAATTCTTGACAGATGCACACCAATATGTGTGGGATGATCCTCATTTATTCAAAATTGGAGCTGGTCAACTGTTAAGAAGGTGTGTATCCAATGAAGAAGCAAAGTGTATTTTGTGGCATTGTCATAGTTCCCCTTATGAAGGAAATTTTAATGGAGAGAGGACAGCTGCAAAAGTCCTCCAATCTGGTTTTTACTGGCCCACCTTATTTAAAGACGCACACAAATATGTGCAACAGTACAATAACTGTCAAAGAATAGGGGGAATCTCAAAAAGACATGAAATGACACTGATTATCATTTTAGAGGTAAAAGCCTTTGATTGTTGGGGAATTGATTTTGTGGGACCATTTCAATCTTCTTTCTCAAATGAATACATTTTGGTGCCAGTTGATATGTGACAAAGTGGGTTGAAGCAGTGACAGCTTCTAAGGCTGATGCCAAAACCGTAATCAAATTCCTCAAGCGGAACATCTTTGGCAGGTTTGGTACTCCAAGAGTGTTGATTAATGATGGTGGTTCACACTTTTGCAATGCTCAACTTCAGAAATGTTTGGAACATTATGGAGTGCAGCATAAAATTGCATCACCTTATCATCCACAGACCAATGGACAAGCGGAGGTGTCAAATAGGGAAATCAAGCATATTCTAGAGAAAATAGTGGCATCTTCAAGAAAAGATTGGTCAATGAAGTTGGATGATGCACTTTGGGCCTATAGAACTACTTATAAGTATCCCACAGGTTTATCCCTATTCCAGCTGGGATATGGCAAGTCATGTCACACTGGTCGAATTGGAACACAAGGCATTTTGGACCTTGAAATTCTTGAATTTTGATCCAAAGGCAGCAGGAGAAAAAAGAAAATTACAGCTGCAAGAATTGGAGGAAATGAGACTCAGCGCTTATGAGTCCTCTAAGCTCTACAAGGAAAGGATGAAAGCTTATCATGACAATAAAATTCTCAAAAGAGAATTTTATCCAAGCCAATTTGTGCTACTATTCAATTCCAGGTTGAGGTTATTCCCTAGAAAGCTCAAATCAAAGTGGTCAGGACCGTTTCTTGTCAAACATGTGAAACCCTATGGAGCCATTGAGTTAGAGGATCCTGAATCAAAGAGAAGTTGGGTTGTAAATGGGCAAAGGTTGAAGCCCTACTTTGGTGGTGAGATGATAGGCTCGCCACAATCATTCAATTGGACGAACCTTAATGAAACAGGCATTAGGCTCGTGACGTTAAACAAGCGCTTCTTGGGAGGTAACCCATTGTTTTAATTATGTTTTTGCACTTCAATTTCCTCTTGTGTGATTAAATGTGTTTGTGTATGTAATTATGTGTTTGTGTTTATAGTTATATGTTTGTGTGTAAAAAGGTGAATTTTTAGCATCCAATTATCTCAATAAGGCAAACCATGCACTTTTGGTGTTTTCAAACAAAACTGGTGTTTTAAGCATGGGAATTGAGTTCATTGAATGCTAAAAATTGCCTTGTTTTGCCCAAATTGTGAAATTTGAGTTTAAAAGCTTGATTTTGAGTTTGTTGATGTGAAACCTTTTGGAATGATAAAGAATGAGTTAAAGAATGGTTTGATGTGTGTTTCTAGTTTAATTACACTAGACTGATCATGGGTTGAGTGAGTACAAGTTGATTTCAATTGTGAAAAGTGGCAAAAATTTGTGCTCTGTAAAACTGCCAAATTTTCGCCTAAAAATCAACTTTCTCGCTTGGGCGAGATATGCAGAAAACCAAACCAAAAATTTTCTATGGTAATCTCGCTTAAGCAAGACATGGCTCGCTTGGGCAAGAATGCCTTGTACCAAGACAGTTTTAGGCAACGCAGTCTCGCCTGCGCAAGACTTTTTAATGTTTCTGCCACGCTCATCTCGCTTAAGCGAGACTTTGTCGCTTGAGCGAGAAATCACGTTGAGAGAGGGACAGGGGCATAACTCACTCAGTTTTCTTTCCCCCAAACTCTCGCTCACAACTCTTGCTCACGTTCTACCTTTCCCACTCTTTGGGCACACCTTCACTCACTCATTTCTCTGCAATTTAGTTCACAAATTTCGTCTTCCCTTTGTTAATTTCTCTTCAAGGTAAGTTCTTCTTCCTCATTCTCTTCAATTTCACCAATCACAATAATGGTTTTGTACACTACAAACCCTAGGATAGTACCCATGCTCTGTTTGCTGCGTTTTGTGTTTACATTGTGGTTTTTAGTGTGAATTGACGTTGGAACTGAATAATGTGGGTTGCCTATGGATGAATTGATTCAAAACTTTTCACAGTTTGAAAGTGCACCCAATCTGTTTGATGAAATGTCATGCTGAATTTTTTCTTGATTGTTCTTGGTTGGCTAGTGAATGGATTCTGGAAACTGCTATTACATTGTAATTAACTAACTTGGCAAGATTTTGATGGGTTAATTTTTATCTTTGCAGGTCAATGGCTAGAACAAAGACAACATTTCGACTTCCCCCCACTGAACCTAGAGGGAAGAAGATAAGATCCATAAGAAGTCGCTCTCCTGAAAGGCCAAATAGCAATTTGTTTAGAGACCCCCAAAGACAAGAACGATATGAGAAGATAAAGCACTGGGTCTTTATCAAAGAAAGAAAGGTGGTACTACTCCTGGACGAATATGATCCATTCTTGAATGGTCTTATCAGGAGGAACTGGATGAAACTAGCTGACCCTCTTCATATGTCTAATCCAGAGATTGTCAAACAGTTTTATGCAAATTCCTATTATGAGGATAGTCCTAGAGAAAAACGATCTAAAGTTAGAGGTAGGTGGGTCATTATGATCGAGCAGCCATCAGTGAATTCCTTGGTAATCCACTACCACTAGAACCTGGGAACGCTGTGATTTTACAAGAAAAAGGAGGAGTCAGGAACCTTATGATGAAAATGAAGTATCACGCAATATATGCACTCCCAATCGATCCTATCAAGTCGGGCCCACTAGAAATCCTCTCAGAATTCTAAGAGGGGATATGAAAACCTTAGCCCAAGTCTGGACCACAATCTTACTTGCAAACATAGTGCCCATCAGCCATGTGTTAGACTTGAATGTGCCTAGATGTCATCTCCTTTATTGCATAATAAGGGAGGATCTTACTGTTGATGTGGCCACCATTATTTCTGAAGAAATCCACAAATTTGTGAGATATGAGGTCAACAAAAACACTGAAAAGGCAAAAGGTGCCTTGGGTTTTTCGGCTTTAATCACAGCTCTGTGCCAAGATCAAGGGGTGGAGGTGGAATTAACCGAAAAGATACAACCCCACATCACCAAGAAATTCATTGAACACTTTTGTACCCACCCAGAAGGATTGGAGCAACCAGAAATGCCACAGTTGGACCAACAAGCTGAAAACAACCAGTAATGGAAGAACAACAAACAGGGCCCACACAACAACCTCAACTTAACATGAACAATGAATTGCTTGAGCAGATGAAATATCTGAGGTTGTAGATGGAGCACACCCACCAGCAAAATGCTTTCATTCATAGAGGACAACTCCACCTTCAGGAGTACCTCTATCACAATGTCCGCGGACCATACCCAGGCATGACTCTTCTTGGCTTATCTATAGTGGCCTGGGGACAGTCTTACTTTCCCAGGGGGAAGTGGACCTGCTGCAGGTGAGGGACCATCAAGAGCTGCGGACAAAGATGACTTTGCTGCTGAGACAAATGGAGTGGACATTGAGGAGGAGATTGATTTTGATAGAGAGATTGGAGGAGATTGATTCACAACACCATTCCACCCTTCAGAACTCTATAAATACGGTTTCATTATTCTTTTTCTTTTTGTATTTTGCAGTATTTATGTAATTAGTACTATTTTGCTTTAGTTGTTTTGGCTAGAATGTTATATTATTTAGTTAATTAACTATTTAACTTTACTTTTTGGCTTAGTATTTTGTGCATAATACTTAGAGACAACTAAAATTTTTTGGGAATCATTTTGAAAATCTTTCTTGAAGGAATTGGTTAAAGAGAAATCTGATATCAGTAAGTATCCTGATTCTAAGACAATTGAGTGAACTAAACACAAAGGATAAAGAGGAAAGTTTTGGTTGAGTTCATAATTAAACAGGATTAGGATATTAGTGCTGGATAATTAGTCAAGACAATCAGTTGTAACAACAAGTGATAGACCAAGGAAATAAAACAGAAAGCCCAGTAAGTGTGTGAATCCATAATAGTTTGAGTGTTTCTATTGTTTGTTGACAAGTCGATATTGCTTGAGTTTTCATTTGATAACATCACATTTGAAGCATGGAAAGTATTAAGGCAATTTTGTTGAATTTATAACTCAGTGCCAAATAGCCAACCTGTAAATAATCATCATTTGTTGATAGCCCATTTGAGCCTAATTGTTTGTATTATGCACCTTAACCTTAACTTTTATTACTATCCTTTCCCTTTGCACACTTAGGGATAGAGAGCATATGTGCATTTTATTCAACTATAAGGGTAATTAGTTGGTGGAATTGCAGTCAAGGAAGAGAAGGGCTGAGTATCATAATTCACTCTTTAGTATTGTGTAGGAATATATATATTTACGAAAAAAAGGAAAGAAAAGAAAAGAATAAAAAGAGATGAGAGTGAATTATGAATGAAAAAGAAACTTGGAGTATTGAGGTCTTAATTGCGAGGAATTGAGAGTGAAAATGAAATTGGGCTTGAATTGTAGCTATGCTCTCTTTTCTAAGTTGTGCTTTTGTGATCTTGAAAAACCATTATTCTTGAAAGCCTAGCCTCATTACAACCTTGAAAATACCTTAAAATCCATGCTAATTGTGTGTTTGTGGTTGGATTGAAAATAACTAGCAATTTTGATTTGTTCAAATTCTGTGGAAAATGAGAGAAAACACATGCCTGTGACATTTAAGAGAGAATTTCCTTGGTTAGAATCATTTGTTATTACAATTAGTTTTCCTGAAAAATTGGCTACACTCTTATCATACTGTTGTTTAATAATTGGATTCACCATTTGCTTCTGATTTTGAATATGTGGTTTGGAATGCAAAAGTTGTCTGGTAAGGAACTGTGAAAATGATTTCTCAATAACCAATTTGAGAGTTTTAGTTTTGAATGACTAGTACATCTTTTTACTTTGCTTGAGGACAAGCAAGATGCTAGGTTGGGGGGAGTTGATAAATGTCAAAATTCAGTAAAGATTCATAGAAAAGTCTACGACTTATGCTTTTAACTTGTGTTCATTTAAGTGTCAAAATTCAGTAAAGATTCTTAAAACTTGTGTTTAGTAAAATGAGCTTTAGTCACATGTTTCTAAGTTTTTGTTAAAAAGAAGTCACTTGATCCCTGTTTTGTGTAAATTTCAGGTAAAGTAGAATAGAAAGAGGAAAGAACTTAAGACGAGCAAAGGAGAAAGAAGGAAATAGAGAAAATAGGGAAGGAATTATGTCAAGGTCGCTCAAACCAAAACAATCTCGCTCAAGCTAAAGCTAGAGTCACCATTCTCGCGTCATTTCTTGTTTTAATGATATTATATGCAATTGCATTATATATTGATGCATGGAAGCTTTCTCCTAAACCAAATTCTTTTATCGTTTAACCTCTTGATGTTTGTTGTATGTTATTTTAAAGAGAGTATGTGTGTGCTTGTGGTTTCCATTGTATTACGTTCTCTTTATGACTTTATCCCTACAGTGATTATTATGATTCTTCGTTTTAGCATTGCATGATATTTAGAAATTTTCTTCTAAATACGACACATTTATTATTATTATTATTATTATTGTTATTATTTTATTTTATTTTATTTATTATGATTATTATTATATTTTATTATTATTGTTATTAGTATCATTGTTTTATTTTATTTATGATTTTATTATTATTATTATTGCTTTATTTTATTATTATTATTATTTTATTATTCTTATTGTTTTATCTTATTAGTATTTTTATTTTATTATTATTGTTTCATTTTATTTTATTATTATTATTATTTTTATAGTTTCATTTTATTATTATTATTATTATCATCATCATTATTATTGTTGTTGTTATTATTCTTATTATTATCATTATTACTATTTTATTGCCCGTGCGATATGTTGGGGCAATGGTTATGTGTTCTTCCTAGTTTGTATATTGTTTGGTTGTCCATGATTGTGTTGGGTATAACACTTTGTTTTAATGGTTTTATATGAATTTACAAAGGGATAGATGTGTGCTTATACTTGAATGATGCATATGAGCTGTGATATTGTAAATTTGAGTATATGAAGTATATGAATGGGTATTTTGGTTTTTGGATGTTTGAGAATTGAATTGTTGGATGCTAGGAACTGAATTAGGGTACCTAAAACCAGTAGTGTCACATTACTGGTGTAGCGCCTGGTGGTGTAGAGTGAACCATCAAGCGATAGCAAGAAATAGGGAAGCCTTGTGTGTCGTGGCGCCCGACAGTGTTATTGAACCGCCAAGCGGTTTGCACTACCATTTCGCCTGGTGCGTTTATGATGCATTTTGCATGGCTTGTTGTGTTAGGTCTGGTCTAGGATATGGTTGACCGTATCACGAGCGGGTAGGTTCATGATTGGTGTTGGAATGCGTGTTTAATATGAGTGGGGAGGTTCATATTAATGATACTCTCATGCGAGAATACAAGTTGGGAAGTTCATATGTTTCGTGCTCACACTTGAGAGTTGTTGTGAGCGGGGAGGTTCTTAGTTGGATGGATCACACGTGTTGGACTACGGGCGGGGAGTTCCGTAGAATTGGACTACGAGCAGGGAGGTTCGTATAGTTGAACCACGAGCGAGTAGGTTTGTGGAAGCATTGTCACACGGGAGGAGATGATGTTCCGGGTGATGTTGGGGACACATAGAGACAAAGAAAGTGTTATCCTGGGAGTTTTATTATGAACTATTTATAGTTATTTGATTTGCCTTCAGTTGGTTTGTAGAACTTGTAATAAAATTCGTGGATATGTTCATTTGAATTGACACGTGTCGAACGAATTTTAAAGATTCCCATATTTTGGGAAGAGTATTTTATGACTATTGAGTTCTATTTATATATTATTTATTTTATTAAAGTAATTTCCAGCTAGGACATTACAATTATCACAAATACTCTATCATGGAGTTTGTTTTTAGTTAGTGACCAAATATTTTCATGTAAGAATTTTCGGGTGTGGTGTATATGTTCCAATTTCTCCACCAAAAGGGACTATGATGGGTCCTCTGAGACGATTGACAATATATGTTAGATATGATTCTCCCTCAATAACAAAATACCTTGAACTACCAACAAGAGACTTATTTACAATTCAACCTTTTGACTATCACTTTGATGAATAAGTTCTTCCAACAAGAAAGAAAAAAATTGGAAAAAGATATTGGTTGGAATGAATTATCATTATCTCATCTTGATTCTCATACAAAAGAATGTGAACTAGAAGTTCAAAGGATAATTCATTTACAAAATTAGTCAATCAATTACCTTATGTTTTTCTGACAAAAATGGGTAACTAATACCAATTGCTAATGCTTCGAAAATAATTGATATTAATTCATAACATGCCTGAAGCGTGGTAAGCTTGTTAGTTCCAAAGACACACTTGAAGTGTAGTAGGCCTATTAGTTCCAAAGATAAAAAATCTTGAATGAGAAAGGGAGCTAAAATGCAAGATGACCTAATCGAAAAGGTGGAAATCCCAAAAAATTCATTTGACATAATTAATTATTCGGTTCCAAAAGAACCTCAAGTACCTGAAATTGTTGAAAATGATGAGACCTCAATAAATTATGTCATAAATCATATAATATGGAACCAAAACAAAGTCAACATTGATGAAACTTTTACATATAATATAACGATGAATGTTATTAATGACAATGAGGATCAATAACCAATGATCATTGAAGATTGTCGACAAAGAAATGATTGGCCAAAATGAAAATATGAAAAAAACCTAATTAGATTTGCATGCTAAATGAAAGGTTTTTGGACCTATAGTTCGCACACCTAAGAGTGTGAAACTCGTTGGTAATATGGATTTTTGCGCAAAATCAAATTAAGAATGATGAAATTGTTAGATACAAAGCACAATTGTTTGCTCAATGTATCTTGCTAATTATACTCGACTTGATACAATATTTGCTATAAATTTGTGAGCAAGAGATAGTTCTTCACCTACAAGAAGACATTGGATTGGAGTAAAACATATATTTTGTTACCTTAAGGGTACTATGAATATGAGCTTATTTTATCCAAATGATTCAAATAAGATCTAATGGGTTATGTAGATGCATGTTATTTATCATATCCTCACAATGCCACAATGGTTGATCACACACAGGATATTTTTTCACATGTGGTAGCACAATGATTTCATGGCGGTCTATGAAACAAACTATAGCAGCAACATTGTCTAGTCATACAAAAGTTTTATTATTACATGAGGTAAGTTATGAATTTGTTTGGTTAAGGTATATGATTCAACATGTTCAAGAAACTTGTGGTTATCCTCGACAATGATGGAATCAACAACCATATATGAAGATAATAGTATATTATTCAATTGAAAGGATGATATAGATATCCAAAAGATTCATTCATGTGAAAAATCTGGCAGGTCTATTTATAAAGTCTTTGCCAAGAAGAACTTTTGAATAAATGATTCTCAACTTTGGACTTATTCATCTTAATGATGTAAGTTTACACGAGGGAAAAAAATAGAATATGTGATGAACAATATTGTATTAAAAAATACAAAATGTTGTACTCTTTTTCCTTCACTAGGTTTTTATCCCAAAGGGTTTTTCCTATTAATGTTTTAACGAGTCACATTCTCTTATCAATGAACACCCAATGGGAGAGGTGTTATGAATTAATGGTCGTTCACTGATTTGATGCAGTTACTCGTGATTGATATGATTGATACTCATATGATTCATTACTCTTTATGTAAATATTTGTATTAACTATTTCATTTATATTCTTTATGGGTTACACGTTGTATATATAAATAGGAATCTTCTTATCAGTAATAAGATAGATAGAAAAATTGCTCACTATTCTCTCATTCCCTATTATTCCTTCTATTATTCTCTCTATTATTAGCTTTATTTCATAACATTTTGTATATTTATCTCTCTTTTTCTATTAAACACTTTACTTTATCTTAAACTCATCTTCATTACAACATTTGTGTTAATTGATTTGATGTTCACTACATACAAGACATATCCAACATAACAGGTAACATGGAGATCCAAATAGAGTGATAACATTGCTTCTCAACATGACTATAAGAAAACAATGAATTAGTCATCTTAAAACAAAGCATAAATAGACTGTATTAATTGTCAGCTAATTAGACTATAACGAGATTCAAAAGCAAATGTAAACTATATAAAAAAGGCTAAGCCTACTAAAAACCAATGCAAATCAATAAATAATAAAAATGAATAAAATTTAATTTTATTAATAAAATTGTAAAATACTTTTATAATTTTAAATAACTAATAATATTATTAGCGTCTCTATACCCAACACAAAACTAAATTCAAAAAGCTAGTTTATTAATTAAACTTATGTCTAAGGTTGGTCGATTTACATAAACAGCTCAATTTACTTTTTAATTTACACAAAAGGGAGAGTCTACTTTTTAAATTATTACACAATTGGATGAAGTGGTAAGAAGGATGCCGACCTTAGTAGTGATGACATAACCAACCCAGTTTTTCATCTCAACGATTAAAGTTTTGATAAGAATTGAAAGATTTGATTTTATCGAGTTATGAACCATTGTAGCAATGTGGGTTAAATAAAAATTTTAGTGATTAATTAAGACCGATAAATATTTATAATGGGATAATGTATTTCATTTCAATTATTTGATTTTCATTATTTTTAATTTCCTCAAGTTCCTACTAATATAAACTTTTTTCTTTGTGGCTGATTTCTTTGTTCCCAACTAGTATTGAAGGTCACTAAAGCTGAAGAAGAAGAAAAGAGATAAAGTAAGGTGTCGTCTACTCGAAAAGCCCTAAGGCGTTTGAATGACATGCGATTCTAGTTTTGAGAAGAGCATAAGATTGGTAAGTAATTGAAATTCTCAAATTGTTGATGTGAGACCCTAAATTTTTGTAAACAATTTTGGGAATGAAGGTCACCAGCATTTAAGTAAATGGTGACAGAGAAAGTGTTAGTGAGTGTAAGGCCCGTTTCATTCTGTCCCTTTTATTTTAAGGGTTGCCCCAATCTTATGGGCCTAGGTTGGCCCAAAGAGGAAGGGTCAGACCTAACCTACCAACCCTAACCTTGTGCTCATTTTGGTAATAGAACTTTCACAATCCTTAGAGCGGCTGTTGTTTTTCCTCTGCTAGAGTTTACTCCTAACCTTGAACCAGTGAGCTCAGTTACGTTTCCTAGCCTCATGTAAGTGCTCTACACCCCAGGTCTTGTTTTCCTTCCGCTTTTATGTTTGTACTTCCAGTAGGGGTTCGTCGTAGGCTTACATATACTCTTCCGCATCTGTCCCGCAGCTCAGTAATCTGCCTTTGGAGTTTCGCGTTCCACTGTTGAAGACGCACCCTGCTCTTAGCCCTTTTCCAGGTACGGGAAGTTAGGGTTTCGAGTTATATTATTTGTGGATTGTTCTTAAGCTTGTTTGTTGTTTGTATGTATAAATCACTGTTTTGATGCGTGGAGTTCTTTGCATGATTTGTTGGTTTGGAAAAACACATTTGTTGCAGGCGAATCAAGGCGAGAACTGTTAATCTCGCCCAGGCGAGCCGGGCTCGCCTAAGCGAGTCTGACGAAGGCTCGCCCAGACCTTCTGCCCGAGTTGTTGCCCAGGCAAGTGGATCTTATTTTTGAGCGAGGGTCTATCTCGCTCAGGCGAGGTGAGCTCGCCTAAGCGAGTTGGCGTATTTGTTTATGTTCGTGTTATCGAACTCTCGCCTAAGCGAAGGGGAATTCGCCTTAGCTGTTGGCAAAAGCAATACAAGTCTAAATGCTGAAGCAAGATTTTGATGATGATAAAAGAAGCCTAAAAGCCATCTGGAAGTCAATATGAAGACCATGTGTTGTTGTGTTTAAAGTTATCTTGTAAAATGTAATTAGATTAGTTAGAATCAGTATTGTACAAGAAAATTATGGTATTTCTCAAAAAATCAAAGTGATAATCGATTATCACTTAGAATAATCGATTATCCTAAGCAGAACCAACTCTTTCAAGGAAGCACTGGAATAATCGATTATCACCTCTGATAATCGATTATCTGCTCAAAAATTTGGTTTTCATAAACACACTGGAATAATCGATTATCACTAGTGATAATCGATTATCCTGGTCAGTTGGGCGCGACTGTTCAGCTTTTTGACCTAATTTCTGGAACCCCTATTTAAGAAACCTCAGAGTTACTTCTCACTTTCCTTTTTGAGAAGCTAGAGTGTTAGTGCTGTGATTGCAAGAGAGGTCTCTGAGTGTTCTCAATAGAAGCTTTGAAAAATCTAGTGTGGGTAGAGCGATAAATTTTCCTGAGAGGTGTTCTAGGATATTGAGTGTTGCTGTTGTTGCTAGGAAAGCTAAGGTCAAAGTTCTTTGTGTGATTCAGAGAAAGGTGTTCATCTCTTGTGTGTTCAAGAGAGGTGTTTTCTTTCCTTACTCTTTTAATATCTGATTGTAAATCTGTTACTTGTTAGTGATTTAGTTAATCTTGTTTTTGAGAGATTAACAACTAGACATAGGGTCTTTTGATCCGAACCAGTATAAATACTTGTGTTCAATCTTCTTCTCTATCTCTTTATTTTATTTGTTATTGTGATTAAAAGAAATTAATATTTGATTTAATCGATAAATTTTGGAAAAATTTTAAAGTATTAATTTTATTACTTAAAACCAATTCATCCCGCTCTTGGTTTTTGTCCAAACACTTAAAACATTCCGCTGCGCGATACCAACAATTGGTATCAGAGCTTGTTTTGATAGTTATTCAAATTTTTCGAAAATGGTTGGACAAAATCAAACCTTTGCTGAGGGTGCGTTTATCAACAGACTTCCTCTATTTACTGGTGAAAATTATCCCTTCTGGAAAGTTGGGATGCAAATTTTTCTGGAACTGTTGATAGAGGTATTTGGGATGCTGTTGTAAATGGTCCATTTATTCCTGTTAATGTTGTAAATGATGTGTAGGAACCAAAGCCATTCTCGCAATGGACAGCAGACGAAAATAGACGTGCACAGTATGATGTAAAAGCTAGAAATATAATTTCATCTGCCTTAACCCTAGATGAGTTTTACAGGATCTCAGTCTGCACCAGTGCAAAAGAAATGTGGGAAATATTGCGTGTGACCCATGAAGGAATAGACGATGTGAAAAGAGCACGCAAGAACTCCTTAATCCAAGAATACGAAATGTTTCGGATGCAACAAGGAGAAACTATATACGATGTGCAGAAATGATTCACACATATCGTCAATCATCTCACAAGTCTAGGTAAAACTTTTGACACTGATGAATTAAATATAAAAATTCTTAAATCCTTGAACAGGACTTGCTAGCCGAAGGTGACAGCCATCACAGAGTCGCAAAATCTTGCGACAATGACGATGGCGACTCTATTTGGAAAGTTGAGAGAAGATGAGCTTGAATTGGGCAGACTAAATGATGAAGAAGATATTGGAAGAAAGAAGAACATAGCCTTTAAAACTGAAGTGATTAAAGGCAAAAAGCAAAAGGAAGAAGAAGATTCGGATGACGATGAAAATCTTAGTCTTATGATTAAGAAGTTTACAAAATTTATGAAGGCCAAAGGTAAAAATCAATTCAAAAGCAACAAGAAGGATAATCAAGGATCATCCTCAAATTTCAAATGCTACGGATGTGGAGAATCTGGACACGTTAAAGCTAATTGCCCAAATTCAAAGAAAAGTGAACAAAAGAAGGGCAGAAAATTCTTTAAAAAGAAGGCATACATAGCATGGGAAGACAATGCCTCAAGCATATCAAATTCTAGCGATTCTGAAAATGAAGAAGCAAATCTATGTTTGATGGCTAATCATGATGATTCTGACAGTGAGGTAAATTCTACTTGCCATGAAAATGACTTTGATGATTTGTATGATGCTTTTCAACAATTACTCATTAAATCTAGTAAATTGGATACCGCTCATAAAAAGTTAAAATCTGATTTTAAAGATTTGCAAAGTAAATTTGAAAAATCTCTTGAAGAAGAAGAACTTTTGAGAAGTAAAATTTCAATTTTAGAAAATAAAGAAAAATAAAATGTTGAATGTGCTTCATGTAAAAGTTATATGTTTGATATATGTATTTTGGAAAAACATCTTGAAGATGCCTTAGAAAATAAAAATTGTGAAAAGTTTAATATCAAGAAAAACCCAAACAAGATCAATTCTATTAGAATTCGTAGAATTTGGGTAGAAAAAGGAACATATCATTCTATGAATACATATGCATGTACTGCTACATGTTTTTATTGCATGAAAAAGGGTCATACTTCAAACAAATGCAATATTAAATATTTTGGTGTTCCAAATGGGAAGTATCATTGGGTGCCTATTCATACTTAGATATTCTAACCCTAAGGACCCAAACAAGTTGTTGGGGACCTAAATGAATTGTTTCCTTATTTTGCAGATGACTTCTAAATCCAGAAGATCAATGTGGTATCTTGACAGTGGTTGTTCAAGACACATGACTGGAGACAAAAAGAAGTTTAAGAACTTTAAAAGAAAGGAACAAGGATTTGTCACTTATGGGGATAACAACAAGGGAAAAATACTTGGAACAGGTGATGTAGGTGGAGGAAATACTTTGGAGATCAAGGATGTACTGTATGTGGAAGGACTAAAACACAATCTTCTCAGTATAAGCCAATTATGTGATAAAGGACTCAAAGTAATATTTGAGAGTGATTACTGCACTATTCATCAAAAGGACTCCAAAGAAATAGCCTTAAAAGGTATGAGACACAATAATATTTACTTGATTGATCTTGATAATGCATCATCTAGTGATATAACTTGTTTGGTTGTTAAAGAAGAAAATCCCTGGTTATGGCATAAACGAGCTGCTCATATTAACATGCAACAATTAAACAAACTGATTTCTAAAGAATTAGTAATTGGATTGCCAAAAATAAAGTTTGAAAAAGATAAACTATGTGATGCATGTCAAA
>Ga0214543_1009898_pt1 | contig 14521 bp, 9 predicted proteins | sample CNSS2metaG_FD_160094 | JGI IMG/M metagenome (GOLD analysis project Ga0214543, IMG submission 160094) | Root nodule microbial communities from cowpea collected in UCLA plant growth center, Los Angeles, California, USA - CNSS2 | ecosystem: Host-associated > Plants > Roots > Nodule | place: USA...
TTTGGCCTAATGAATGCCCCATCGACATTTCAGGCTTTGATGAATGAGGTGTTCCGGGGGAAGCTTAGACGGTATGTGTTGGTCTTTTTTGACGATATTTTAGTCTATAGTCCAAACTGGATTGATCACTTGAAACACTTACAAGAGGTGTTGTCGATGTTGGAGCAACATACGTTTTTTGCAAATCAGAAAAAATGTTGGTTTGCTCAAAGATGTGTGGAATACCTTGGCTATATTGTCTATGGAGAAGGAGTGGCAGTCGATCCAGCAAAGGTGCAGGGAGTTGTTGATTGGCCGGTTCCTAAGAGTGTTAAAGGAGTTAGGGGGTTCCTTGGGCTGACTGGATATTATAGGAAATTTATTCAAGATTATGGGAAGGTGGCGAAACCTTTAACAGACCTTACAAAAAAGGATGCTTTTAAGTGGACCGCGGAGGCCCAAATAGCTTTTGAAGAACTCAAGAAGAGGGTAACCTCAGCTCCGCTATTGGCCTTGCCTAACTTTGAAGAAGAATTCGTGGTGGAGTGTGATGCATCGGGGTTGGGGATCGGAGCCATACTCATGCAAAATAAACACCCAATAGCTTTTTTCAGCAAGGCTTTGGGAACAAGAAATCTGAGCAAATCAGCTTATGAGAAAGAGTTGATGGCAATTGCTTTGGCTATAAATCATTGGCGTCCTTACTTGTTGGGCAGAAAATTTTTGGTCACTACAGATCATAAAAGTTTGAAACAATTATTGCAGCAAAAGGTCATCACAGGGAGTCAACAAAATTGGATGGCTAAATTGTTAGGATACAACTTTGACATTATTTATAAACCGGGAAGTGAAAACAAAGGGGCGGATGCTTTATCTCGGAAGATAGACGAGGGAGAATTGCGAGTGTTAACACATTTTCCAATGTGGTTGGATTGCCATACTGTCCTTTCGGAAGTCCATAATGATATTAAGCTTAAGGAAGTTATTGACCAGATCAATATGGGAGAAAAGGAGGCGGCGAGATTTGAGTATAGACAAGGGGCTCTTTTCTACAAGGGCAGATTGGTGCTTTCCGAAAATTCTGCTTGGATCCCAAAGTTATTGGAAGAATACCATTCAACCCCTCAAGGCGGACATTCGGGGTATTATAGAACATACGAAGGATGGCAGCTAATTTGTACTGGAGAGGCATGAAAAGAAGAGTTCAAGAGTATGTGCGCTCTTGTGATACGTGCCAAAGGCAGAAGTATCTTGCGACGTCCCCAGGAGGGCTCTTGCAACCACTACCCATTCCGGCGCGAGTATGGGATGATATTTCGATGGATTTCATCACGGGGCTGCCAAAATTTAAAGGGTATGAAGCTATATTTGTCATAGTGGACAGACTATCTAAATATGCTCATTTTATTCTGTTAAAACACCCTTATACTGCAAAAACTTTGGCTGAGGTGTTTGTGAAAAAAATAGTGAGGTTACATGGTGTTCCTATCTCAAAGGAGGGCTCTTGCAACCACTACCCATTCCGGCGCGAGTATGGGATGATATTTCGATGGATTTCATCACGGGGCTGCCAAAATTTAAAGGGTATGAAGCTATATTTGTCATAGTGGACAGACTATCTAAATATGCTCATTTTATTCTGTTAAAACACCCTTATATTGCAAAAACTTTGGCTGAGGTGTTTGTGAAAAAAATAGTGAGGTTACATGGTGTTCCTATCTCAATTGTGAGCGACAGAGATCCCATTTTTATGAGTCAATTCTGGAAAGAGTTTTTCAGGTTGCAGGGCACGACTCTAAACATGGGAACAACTTATCACCCACAATCGGATGGTCAAACGGAAGTCATCAATCGCTGCCTCGAGACATACCTGCGTTGTTTTGTGACTGATCAACCTAAAGAATGGTGTCATTGGCTACCTTGGGCGGAGTATTGGTACAATACTACATTCCATGAGTCCACACAAACCACTCCTTTTGAAGTGGTGTATGGCAGGAAGCCCCCATCGTTAATACGGGGATCTCAAGGGGAAATACGAGTGGAAGTTGTTCAACGGGAGAATTTAGACAGAGATGGGGCTTTGAAACAGCTCAAACACCATTTACAGAGGGCTCAGGAGCGTATGAAAAATCAGGCTGACCTTAAAAGGAAAGAACGCAATTTCGACATAGGAGATTGGGTGTTTTTGAAATTGAGACCTCACAGACAAAAAATTGTCCTATCCAGAATTAATGCCAAATTGTCTGCAAGGTATTATGGGCCTTTTGAAATTATTGGTCGCGTGGGAACTGTAGCTTACCGCTTGAAGTTACCGGAGACAGCTAGAATTCACCCTGTGTTTCATGTGTCTTTGCTAAAAAAGGCGATAGGAAACTACCAAGTGCAGTCTGAATTACCTACAGGCTTGGGAGGGGATTGTGTTGACACATGGGTTCCAATCACAGTGTTGGCTTCGCGAGTAGTGGTTAAAAAGGGTGAACAAGTAAAACAGTGGTTGATACAGTGGGCTGCAAAACCAATTGAAGAAGCCACTTGGGAAGATGTTGTGGTCATACGTAGCCAATTTCCTCATTTGAATCTTGAGGACAAGATTACTATTAATGGAGGGGGCAATGATGGGGATCGAGTAGTAAGCATTGGGCCGGAAGAAAGGATTGTCCAAGAAGCAGCCACAAAGCCCAAAGAGTGGATTGTTTACAAAAGAAAAGGAAAAAAATGAGCTGGCAAAAAGAATTAGTTATAGAGAGAGAATAGAATCCCCTTTATTAAGGAGGTACGAGAGTAGGGGGGGAGGAACGTGTTATGGTTGGACCGAGTAGTTGTTACGCTACTCTGTAAGGAGCTGTGCTCTGGAGTATTAGAAAGACGTATCCTTTCTAGTACATCTTCTGCTTTTTTTGCCTATTTCAGCCATAAATAATACTATTACCGTATCTATTCCACCTTTACCTAGTTTTCTTCTATCTTTGTATTATTTTGTTTGTGGCGGTCTGCATCAGTGGGCCTAGATTTATAGGGAAGGCCCAAGGTTTGGATGTCTTAAGAGGAACAACGAAGGAAAGAGAGGGGTTGACATGGAAGTAGGTGTAACAAAATTGACAAATGCATAGGGTTATTTATATGAGGACTGTTAAGGAGCAATGAAAGGGGGAGAAAAAGAATAGTTAGGTTATTTAACATTGCTTTGTAATAATCTAATGTGCAATTATACTAATATTTCCCAATGTAGATCCACCTGTATTTATCATATGGTCTACCGAAAATCTCCCAAGTTTGGTATCTTTTCTAAGGTATCCATCTTTTCAATTATTTGTATCCCTTGAACCTTTTAGAATAGGTCATCTTAAATAAACTTTATTAAAAGGCTATTGTCTACTTTGTGTTGTACCTAGTTTCTACATATGATCTTTCTTATTCTTGTCTTTCCTCTCATTCATTGTATCTGAGCTTCCAATGTTATGGTGGAGACGAGATATGATGGTTCCAACACCAATTATCTTAGAGGACTTGTTGTCACAAAGGAGAATTGAACCTCCTTCAAGTTTTGTAAACTCCGGGAACCATATGAAATGAACATCTTAAGTCCACTATCCGCTCACAATCTTCAGTACTGCTCAACACCATGAGCACCATAATCGTCTTCCATTAGAGCTGCATCACCAAACATAGATGGTCAATTAGACCGTTTACCAAACCAAGATGCTATGTCAAGTATATTATCCTTCTTCTGTTCTGCCTCTTTGAACAAAACCTTCTGGTGTGTGACCTTCCTTCTTGCAATGGTAATATCTAATGAACGATGTATTTACCTATTCGCATCCTTGACCTATTTCTACCTCCTTTATTATCCATGATAGACTATCTACCCCTTGTTACAAGGCCATCTCCAGCACCAAATGCCTTAACTTCAAACTTCTTGTTTAGCATGTTTGAGCTCAAAGTTGCGTGAACCTCCTCAAGAGAGTCTCTCTTCCATACAATAGGTTTCCTTGAAATGATCATATATCTTAGGCAATGAACACAATAACAACAACACTTCATCCTCATCATCAATCTGCATATGAATATTCTTTAGAAGATTCTAATGAGGTTGCCAAAAGTGGTTGGTGAGGTTCTGACAAGCAGAGGGTGGCACGTTTGACATAGTCCTGTTTGCTGGAGTAGACAGGTGCGTGAGAGCCCTTGAAGAGAATCAGGCGTGCAACTTCATGGGTTGGATTGTGCTCCCCAAGGTGCAGCAAACCCTGGCTTAGAGGACAAAGCGACAATGCATGACAGACAATGGCCTCACAAGCAAGAAGGAGGATAGAGTGGGATCTTACCTGATTTGTTATCAACTTGAATTTAAGGGATGACCGGAAATCAGTGACTTGTCCTTCTCAGCTGACGGACATTATAAAAATATAGGTGACTACAAGCACAAGCTAAAAGAAAAGTCTACAACATGACACTTTAGCCCTTAGGCTGGGTACACCCAAAAAGCAGCTTTATAAAAATTGTACAACAAATAATGATAAACAACTATTTTAATACAAGCATTACAGGGAAAACAATTTCTTCCTCTAAAAACATTTTATAAAGAATGTTAAGTATAAAAGAACTTTGTAATGAATGTTCAGAATAAATATGTATTGTAATCTGTTTGTCATTTACGCACTGGAAAGGTTTTACGATATAATCACATGATTATTAACATGTGATTGTAGTTATTAACAAATATTACAAAATAAATAAAGGGTATAGTTTTGATGTTCCCCATTTATCAAGAAAGTCCCCAGATAAATTGCATAATCTAGGGTTATTCTTGACACCATGTGCATAATGGACTAAATTTGCTACTGTATAACATTTTACTATTCTGATTTAGGGTCGAGTTCGTGTACTGGCACTGGTGGTTAAGCTTTTTTCTGTATCTAGGTCGGCAGCGTCCACTGTTTATAGCTTAAATCTACTTAAGTTGTTGGAAGCAGAACTCAGAAATGCTGACGATACCCTTGTAACTTTAAGTGTATTGGAACTTCTATATGAGGTTACTATTCCCTTCTCTTGTTATCATTGATTTTAAAAATGTATAATTATCCTTTTACTTGTGCATGTATTTATATTTAATTACTTTATTGTAATATCAAAGTTATATCCACAGGACAAGAAAATGTTAGAAACAGTATCTAATACACTGTTTTACCACACTCCCACCTATTGGTTAAATTTATTTGAAATCATAAAATTTTGTTGTTCTCACCTATTCAATGAACCACTTTCATGATTTTGAGGTTTCATTAAATTTTATGCTATAAGAGTGTTACTAGCACCTAAGGGGATTTAGCTTTACAATGATGTTAATAAATATCACACGAGGTCTCATTCTTACCTGTTAAAAATTAATTTCCTGGTTAGACTTATTTGATTATTTGTATTGCGAGAGAAAAAAATGCAAGTTGGGTTTAATTTATAGACAATCATGTTAATAACCATCACAATAGGTGTCACTATTACCCGTTAAAAGTTATTTTCCTTGTTGGACCTGTTTGATTATTTATATTTTGAGAGGAAAAAGCATGTTTGGTTTAATTTATAGAAAATTGGGCACAGACCCCCTACTCCCAAAAACTTTTGTCTATTACCCTTTTGTAATTGGGCACTAAAGTGTTTGTTCCCAAACATTTTCACTCACGTAACATCCTCCCCCCAATAAACTGAATTTTAAAATGATTGCATGCAGAAGTGATTCCAAGGATAAACCAAACTACAATCATTCAATTAAACAAGTAACAGATACCAAATTAAGGAACTCAACAGTAGCAACTATATCAGTTATTTTTCTCTTCTCCGTTTCACATTACATGCTCATATATACAATCTCATTTTGTGTGCATTGGACGCAGTTGGCAGCAATCGAACATAGTACAGAATTTTTGTCAAAGACTAGCCTCATTGAATTGCTTTCGTCAATAATTAGGTAACGATTTATGTTCTTGTAGAGAATTTTTTATTCATCTGATGGATGTGTGAAAGTTTCCTTCCTGATAAAAACGGACATTCCTTTTTCTTGATGCTAGCAACAATTCTGTGGAATCAATTTTAAGATCACGAGCAATGATGATATGTGGAAGGCTTGTGCCCAAGGACATTATACACTCCTTCACTGACGAACCTTGTAAGTGCTGCTCTGCTATCCATTTCTCTCTGTTATTTGTTGGAAGATATTGGAGATTGATTTCATCTTCAGACAAAATTCAAAAACCTTAAATCCATCTAATTGAAACTAGGTTTTGTTGCAAATCTAATGGGTCACTTACTGGATTGATTTCATTTGTCAATTGGCTGTCTACAAGCATGATATGTTTCACAGTTTGATACTTATTTTCAAAGAGCAAGAAACTACTAATATGATGCTACCTTGCAGGGCTTGTTCGTCTTCATTTTAAAGTGTTCATATACTTTCCACACAATTTGATAATTTTTTTTGAAAGTATATTGAAACTGTTAACTAGTGTATACTTTTTGTGCTATGAAATTGATAAACTCAGGTGTTAAAGCTGTTATTGCATCTATTGATGGTAGACTTCAGTCATTGGATCCTTCAGATATAGATGAATGTGAAACTGCACTTGAATCATTGGGTCATATAGGATCATGTAAGTATGTCACAATATCAGTGCCTGCTTTTTAGCATATCTGTTTTTATATCAAGTAGGAAAACTGATTTTAGTTGATTAAATTACTTTGGTCTCGTTCTCAGAGTTATCAATCTCAGATAAGAATATTAAGTGAAGCCCGAAAAGTGCTATGTAGTGGGTTGATTGCCATTATGAATTTTACAAGTATGAAATAATTTGTAATGCGTATATAAATGCTCAAACATAAAAAATCACTCCTAATTAAGACACATTTAATTAATAATTAAGATTTATAATCTTAAGCCAAATGCAGAAATTAATAAAAAGAAGAGTCAAGTAATATAAAATAAACAGAAAGTATATGAGGAAAGGGCAACATAGGTTACCAATCTCAACACAACAGTTGAGAGAAAACAGGAAAAACCTATTGAAAAGAAATGAAATAAAACAGAATAACAGAGAAGAGATCATACAACTGTATGCCAGAGTTCCACAGGTTGTGGATTGGGCAGAATCTGCTCTCAGAAGCTGAAGAGGAAAGTGGGTCATTACTGAAGCAAACGTTGTGCTTGTTCCTATGTAGTCACTGCTGTATAGGAAACTGTACCACTGGAATTTCCTCAGAAATCTGGATCCTTGACAAAGAAAACGCCTTGGTCTGACCCTGTATGGGGTATGCAAATGGATTTGAAAGGGGAAGAATATGGTTTTGGCTCTGGTAAGTAAAGAGAGGAGGAGATGAAATCTGAGGAATACCCCTTAAGGCCCATTGATGAGGCGTGTCCGGGCTTCACGTAACACAGGAGGCAAATGAAATCTGAGGAATACCCCTTAAGGCCCATTGATGAGGCGTGTCCAGGCTTCACGTAACACAGGAGGCCAAGTGCGGTGCAACAGGATGCAATGCTGTGGGGTGCATGTGATGTAATGCTACTATATTGGTGCTATCTTGTGCTAAGTTACAAAGATCTCACCTTGAATCTGTCAAATTATATTGCTCTCTACTGTTTTTAAGTTTTAAACCCACATAACACCTATCGCAGAAGTTATTTATGGATAAAATTATATATTGCATTACATTCATTGAAGGCATGACAAATAACAAACTGGTAAACTACTCAGACTTCTACAAACCTTTCCAATCCATCCTAGGTTTTAAACCAACTCAATGCCACCAACTTATATACTATAATATGATCATATCTTTAGTTGATGTGTGATATCCAACAAACTTCACATTGAAGATATTATCTCCATTACTCATATGTATATTATGAATAGGTGATTTATAATATCATCATAACATATAGATATGCATATATGATTTTATACCATATTCAAACTACTTATTATCAATTTATATTTCCTTATTGATGATTGTTTTAATAAGAATTTCTTTGTTTTTTACATACTACAAATTGTAATTTATGGTTCTTGTGATCATAGCTACCCTGGGGGCCACATTATTACTCTCAGGTTCATCACCTGCTGCAAGACATGTTATAGATGCTGCTTTTGAACGACAAGGGCCACAAGGACATGGTAAACAGCTGGTTAGTGAACTAGATTCTTTTTCCCCTTTTCTTTTCAAAGTAATTTAAATATCCTAAACTACTATAACTTGATACTCCCTAATCCCATTTTCTATTGTTTAGTTGTGTTAAACTCTAGAAAAGAGAGAAATATTGAACTGAAACCGTATATTTATGAAATAACCATGGGTGGTTCAATAATATTGAGAGAAAGAAATGAATACAATAAATAGAGGAGATTTGATATCCTCTAATAAGATATGATATAGGAATAAATAAATAAAAATGATCATAATAATACATGTGTAATCTATATATTCTTGATTGCAAAGTGTCAACTCATTATTTCTGTAATTATAACAATATTCTTGATTATATAGGATCAACTCTTTATTTTAAGTGGGCATAGATTGGATTTTTCAAAATCTAGTCTATATCCAATCTAGAGCCAATAAAATAGATTGGATCTATAATCCATATCCATTTTAACTAGATCAACCAAATTTGGATTTGTTTTTTCAATCCATTTTAATTGGATTAAATCTAGATTAATTAATTGTCAATTAGATTAAATCCACTGAAACCGATCCAATATACCTTATTATTAGGTTCATTAGACATGGGTCGAGATGACTCGGCTCGATCTAGGTCTGGTTCACTTATCTCAAATTAGGTTTGAGTCACCTCACCTCAGCATCAACCAGAGTTCAATTCAACATGGGCCCAAACTGACTTGTCTTGACCTGAGACCGTGCTCACTCGTCTCAACCTTCGACCGTGCTTACTCATCTCAACCTTCAACCTAGGTCGACTCGTCTTAACCTTTGACTTGGCTCAACCTTCGACCCAAGACGACTTGGCTAGACCTTTTGCCAGAGTTGACTCGATACGACTTTCTACAAGGGTCGACTCGCATGACCTTCGGTTGAGGCTAACTCAGCTCAACCTTTGGTTGTGGCCAACTCAACTAGACCTTTGGCTCGGGTTGACTTGACTCGACCCTTAGCCCACACTGACTTGGCGCGACCTTTTGTCGGAGCTGACTAGGCACGACCTTCAGCCGGGGCCGACTTGGCATGACCTTTGTTGGGGGCAGACTCGGTGTATCCATCAATCAGGGTTGTCCCAGTGATCTTTGGCTTGAGCGGACTCGGCTTGATCAGGCCGACTTGACTTGACTTTCAGCTCGAGTTGACCCGACATGACTTTCGGCTAAGGTGGACTCAGCTCGACCTTCGGTTGAGGTGGACTTGGCTCAATCTTCGACCATGGTTGACTAGGTTTGACGTTCGGGTTGGGTCGACTTGGCTTGACCATTGGCTCGGGTCGACTCAGTTATACCTTTGGTCTGGGTCGACTGCACACGAACTTTAGCCAAGACTGACTTGACGCGACCTTAGCCGAGGCAAACTAGGCATGACCTTAGGTTGGGGTCAACTTAACTCGACCTTTGATTGGGGCAACTTGCTCGACCTTCGCTTGGTGATTTGCCTCGACCTTCAGCATGGGCTGACTCGACTCGACCTTCCGCCTAAGCCGACTCGACTCGACTTGACCCGACCATCTAAAGATACGTTTTACTAATTATCATGGAGATATTGAAAGTATCTTTATCCAAATAATTAGCTATTTACAACAGAACATTGTGTTTCTAAGATAGCATGAGTTTTTTATTTATATTGAGGGAAAGAAATCAATACAATAAATAGAAGTGATTTGATGCCCTCTAATAACAAAGATATGATATAAGTATGTTCCTAAAATTCATATACAATTTAGATATTCCTGATTATGTAGTAACTATTCCTTATTTCTATAACTATAACAATATTCTTGATTTTATAGATCAACTCCTTGTTTTTAATTATATCAAATTGCTTAGGCAGCCTGAAGGAGTGTATTGCCCTGTAAGATGAAAATAGCTGAAGTTGTATTATTCATTGATGCAAATTGCTGCAAGCAATGTTGGGTAGTAATGTTCTGAATCTTGGCAGCGTTGTTTCCTAGGTTTACAGCTTCTATTTGGGGTTTCATAATGCCTACTTCAATCTCTCTGATGCATTTATATGCTGATAACTTATCTTCTATGTTCTAACTTACATGGTTTCTTATGCGATCACAGGCTGCATTACATGCTCTCGGAAACATCTCGGGAGAAACTAGATCTAAGAATAATATCATACTCAATGCTGAAGCAGAAGAAAATCTGCGACGCTTAATTTATGAAACAGCCACCAGAAGTTCAAAACTGACTCCATCGGTTGCCTTTTTACATTCTTTTTAGTTTCAAATGCTTTTTATTGCTTAATAATTTTGAAGTTTTACCTATAATGATTCGGTTTCTCTTTGAAGTAAAGGGACTAAGGATATATGTGAAACTTTATCTAACTGTAGCTTTGTCCTAACATAATCATGACTAGTTAAAAACTACGAAACGTTTTACACTGATCAGGTTTATAGTGCAATGCTGCCTATTTTTTGTATTAATTTTTTTACTGAAGAATATCGACTTTTGTTTCTTTCCTTATATATATATATATATATATATATATATATATATATATATATATATATATATATATATTATTATTTAGAATATGTATCATTATCTCTATGTGAAATGTAATTTAAGATAAATATTAGCTAGATGATGAAAAATTCATCTTGATATAGGCAATGTTTGTTGCGTTGACTTGCATGAGAGCTTTTTAATTAAACATTGAAATACTACCATCTTACCAAGTTCATGCAATTTGCAGGGTCTGTTTCTGTCAGTATTGCAGCAGGATGCAGAAATACGTCTAGCGGTGAGACATTAATATGAACTTTCATATTGTTAGTATATATGCGCTAAATTAATTAAATTTTATTCCAAAGAAACCATTGACTTAAATTTAATATTGTTTAATTAGTGATTATATTTATTAACATTACTCATAAGTTAAAAGAATTCAATCAATAGATGTGACTTACACTGTTAATAACCCAACTTGAGCATCCATTCACACGGGGAAATGGGTGAATGTAATCATGATTTCTTGTCATCAGCAAAAAACAAATACTCATAAGTTAACATTATATAAAGGAGTGTAATCTAGTGATTATATTTTATATAAAGTTATCATCTGATATATTTTCTCTATATATAATTGTCCATGAAATATTTTACTAAAAATTTTGTTCAATATATTTTCAGGTCTATAGAGTGATAAGTGGATTGGTTGCCCGACCATGGTGCTTGATGGAGATATGCTCAAAAGATGATATTATAAACAAAGTGACTAATCCAACTGTTGAAACCACTAAAATAGGTATGTATTATAATTTACGTTGTTGTTAATTATCTCTAATTAGGCTTATGCTAATGAAAAGTTTTATTAAAAAGAAAAAGAAAAAAAAAAAGAACATTGTTGTTAATTATATTAGTGATATATGCTTTTCCATTACTTCATTCCAACTGTCACATTAGCATCACTTGAATTGGTTCATTTCAGGTATGGAAGCCCGATATAACTGCTGCAAGGCTATATACCAAACTCTGACACTTTCTGATAGTGTTTCTGCTTTTACAGATATATATGCAAAGGTTAGATTTAGATACTTCATTCATATACAACATCGTATAATATATACTTTCAAATACACAATAATACGAGATTTAGTTATCTTATTGGCTTTCAGTTCTGAAAAATTTGACACAATGAATCAAATTAACAGAATTTGTGTTTGTTTGACTATATTTTTGTTGAATTGAAAATTTAGTAACTGAGTAATGTTGCATGCAGTTGGAGAAAGCAGTTAGAATGGGTCCATACCTTGTTAAGAGCCATGGTGAACCTCAACCTGTTGTGGAGACTGCCGAAAGATTTTAATATATAAATGTCACTGACTAGGCAATGTTTTTTTCCTTCGCCAAGTTCTTTGTTCAACTTTAGCAAATTGTTTTTTTTTTCTTCTTTTGTTGTGTTTTTGTATGACCTGCAAATAATAGGAATTTTAGTATTTTTGTTGAGTGGGAGTCGGACGTGAAGATTTGTATTGTTTTTTTTTTACGCTTGTAGTGTCAAATTTTTACAGAAGTATGTCATGGTAGATTTTCAACAAATTGAGTTTTTATGGATTTTGATATTCTATTACAATATCCTATATATAGATTGTAATAACAAAACATAAAAATATTGAAAATTGACTTTTTAAAATTTGGAAGGTAGTGTTGAATTAGAAGGAATCAAATTTATTATTGGAGTAAATATCTTGTAACTAATGTTTTGTCTATGATGATAATGGCAGAAATAATATTTTTGTTCAAATTATTAACTTACAACCTTGTCCATTATAAATATTGTTTAAAATCATAATAGGTACAACAATCTTCACCTTAATTAGATGACTCGGTATCCCAGAACATGCAATTTCATTTAAGATTTTGATGTAAATAATTCACCTTCAATTTCTTGGACTTCATCTGATTGGTAAAACATATGTAAACATAGATAAGATTTTTCATCACTTAACTTAGTCTAGTAGGACAAAGCATAGTTGCATCATAAAAAAAAAAAATCATGCTATATCAGATTAAACAAAAATTTAGGATAGAAAAATTCAACAAATGATAAAGGTGATTCAATGTTTTGAAGCAGACGATCTTGTGCTATATGAGCAATGTTCTCTCATTTTCGTTTAAATCCATCCGTCTTCAATTTTTAGAATCTAATAACTAAATTCTTTTATATTTTTGCACTTTCACTACATTTATTAGTATTTAATCTCATGTACGGCTAACATCTATATTAAAATTAATAGTTGCATGTAAATTATTTTAAATTTTTTTATAAAATGTATGTAATATTTTCATGAAAAAGTAAATTTAAATTATCTTATTTATATATTTTCTAATTGTTATGAGAAAACTATAATATATTTATTATAATATTTAGTATATATATATTATTTTATTTGCAGTTTTATAAAAAAGAAAACACATAATTTGAATTATACAATAAATTTGAATGAAAAAATGTAATTTTTATGGATTAATATGTTTTTAATGATATTTTATCATGTATGGAAAAAAAAAAATCCTGCATGTAACCCATGTCTTGTGGTAATCTATTATGAAAACAAAAACTTCGGTTTAATTAGTTTTGGAGGGTATATTTCTACTTTTAAATTAAAGTTAAATATATTTTTAATTTCTTAACTTTGATAAGTGAAAATTAGAAATAATTCATCTTTGAAATTTTGGATTAATTTAATTCTCTAACTTTATAAATGTATGTAATTAATTTTTTTAACCAAAACTTTTTAAATTTACTTGAAGTTTCAAATGCATTTTATGATAATATATGAGTTGTTTATGATAGAAATTGATAACCAGGAATGAGGAAAAGTCTATCATTCTCATTTTATTCAATGATGAACAATACATCAGTTTATATATAAAGTGTCCTAGATGAGTGACTCACTCTATATGACTAACAGAAAGAATAAAATGTAATAGACTGAATACCATGTATACAAAATAGAATGGAGAGAGAAACATAAAAGAAAAAACAGAGAGATATTATATTGATATTCTCTAACAGTCCCCCTCAAAATCAAGGTGATTGAAGAATTTCAATGACATTGAGTTTGTCACGGAGAAGGCAAAAACGACTTCTAGAGAGAGGTTTTGTGAGGAGATAAGCAATTTGATCAGTGGCAAGAATGTGAGTCACGTATAAGGACTGATTGAGAACTTTCTCATGAACAAAGAAAATGTCAAGCTCCATATGTTTGGTGCGAGAGTGCAGTACAAGATTGTGAGTAAGCGCTACTGTGCTTTGATTGTCGTAGTGAATAACAGGAGTCCCCAGTGGAGTGTCCATGTGTCGCAACCGAGATCGCGGCGGAACGGCGAAAATAATTTTAAAAAAATAGGGAAGTCGCCACCATAGTTTTTTATGGAAAACTATAAAAACAAACATTAAAAGAATGATCTTCGAAACCAAATTTGGATTCGGGAGTCGGTTACGTGTGGGAGAAGGTATTAGCACTCCACAGCGCTCGTCTTAAGACGATTCCCTCTTTAATTAAGTGTGCAAGGTAGAATTTTGATGTTTAGAATATTTGTTATTCCCCCAAAAATCAAACAAAAAAAACACATACAAAAATATTAAAGATTAAAACAAAATTATTTTTTATTTTTTTGCCCAACAAGGATTATACCTCGCTCCTACATATTTTCATTTGGAAAATCAGGGATAACGTAGTTCTTTGTAAAAGGTTGTTTGATATTATTATTATTATTTTCTAAATTTTAGATTTATATATATATATATATATATATATATATATATATATATATATATATATATATATATATATATATATATATATTATTATTATATA
>Ga0214543_1009899_pt1 | contig 14521 bp, 3 predicted proteins | sample CNSS2metaG_FD_160094 | JGI IMG/M metagenome (GOLD analysis project Ga0214543, IMG submission 160094) | Root nodule microbial communities from cowpea collected in UCLA plant growth center, Los Angeles, California, USA - CNSS2 | ecosystem: Host-associated > Plants > Roots > Nodule | place: USA...
GAATTTATTATATAACATAATATAATATATATATATATATATATATATATATATATATATTTATATATCATTTTATTCCTACTCCCATTTAAATATTTGGCTTCGCTTGTTATTTATTTATTTATAAAATTCACTCACATTTCCAAAGTACCTTATCTCTCATCTCACAATTTCAAATAATTCAATTTCTGTCAATAAAATAGATTTTAAGTCTCACATCTAATTATTTATATTCCTTCTTAATATTTTTTATTTTTTTCTTATAAAAATGTTTGACATTCAATTTAAAGTTCTTAATTGTGTAAATGTTTATTTAAGGTTTAGGGTTTAGGATTTACAAAGTAATATAAAAACTTATTTTCTTAATTCTCTTTATTTTTAATTTTTTTTTATTTGAAAAGCGTTTGTTTCGGTAAAATAATTTCATTATCTTTAATGGCTCAACAATTTTTATATCTGAAAAGTTTTACGAGATTTTCAAGATTTTTTATCGTATTATTAATTATACATTTTTTTGTACGATTTTATATAAAAGTGTATGAACTTATTTTTAAGACACATGTTTGTTAATTTTTACTTTTTTTAATATTTTTATTTGTTTATTACTTTAATTTTGTAAAATTTTATTTTGATTTTTTTATATTTTATTTTATAATCTTTCCTACCAATGCAATGCAATTGTATAAATATGTTTTATTTACCGTAATACAATAATTTAATATTATTGTAATAAATCTTGTTTACATTATACAACATATATTAAAGTTAAAAAAAAAGTTAATATTTAAATTTAAATTATTATTAATTTAATATTTTTTTTCAAATGTGATTTCGTAAAATAAGATTTCATTGAAATTTAGGAAAGGAAAGTAAAGATATATATATGAAATATTTTAAACTTAAACGTTTTTTTTATAATTTTTTAAAAATACTTTTAACTTTATCAATTTTATTTTACTAATGTTTATAAAATTAATAAATATTTTAATTATCAAAAAATTTTATTTATGTAATTGTGAAATATTTTATATAATTATTTTACTTTCACTCGATTGTTATTTGATTTTTGGTTTGAAATTTATATTTATTCTAATCTATAAAGGGATTCTTATTTGTTATGTTCACATTTCTTTTTCAATTTTATTCTCGAAATAATTTTTTTATAAATTAAAATAATTATTTTTTCGGTTTTATTATTTACGTAACCTTTTCTTCCAATTTAACCGATTTTTTCAATCTGACCATTTTTTAAAATTAACCATTCTTTCAATTATAAAACTACTTGTAAAATAAATAAAATTATTTACAATATAATTATAAAAATTATTTATATTTAATTTTATAATTATAACGATATATAATAATAATAATTTTAATTTTATTTACTTTTTTACCATAAGAAAAAGTAAATACACATTTTTAATAAATATTTGATATTTAAAAATAAAAGAAAATACATCGTTGAATATTTAAAAATATTATACTTCTTTTATTATAATTTTTTTATATAAAAAGTAATTAATTGATATTAAGACAATAAAAAAATATATATCCATTAAGTGTATGAATGAAAATAAGAATGGAAATGAATTTTTACTTTAAGAAATGACCAGTTTTGTCCTGTCCCATATGTGTTGGTCCTATACTAAATGTCGAAATAGTTATATTTACATAAATTAAAAATATATTTAAATTTTTTTAATCTCTTTTAATTGAAAGAAATAATCTTTTTAATGTTTTAATGTTTAATAGAGAATATATTAGTAAGTGCCCTCATCTTTTAGGAGTCAATGTAATATGTAGTTATTTTTTATTTTGTTGCTTTTAACACCCAAAAACTTTCTAAAATAATGTTTTAGTTTTTTTTAAATAGTCTTTTTAGGTTTTTATACTATTTTTTCAATAACATTGTTATATATAAGGAAAATAATTCAGAAGTAAAAGTATTTCTAACTAAATATATATGAACTAAATGTTTCTTTATTTCGTCTACACCTACATATCAATTTAGAAATATATGTCATGCCTTCATAAAAACGGAAAGTATAAGATTTACCAACTTAATTGTCATTTTTTTTTCAATTTCTTATTTAATTTGCATGAAAACTTGATCTCGAACTATTATGTCTTAAAGTTTGTTTCTTTACAACATAGCTTTAAACAGACATATTACATTTTATATTATTCAGTTATTTTAGAAATTTCACATAATTTAAAAATAAATTTATATATATATATATATATATATATATATATATATATATATATATAAGTAAGTCAAATTTGAGTTTGGTTTAATTCATTTTTTTATGTGACATAGGAGGGTATAAAAATATATTATAGTCGAAAGACATATTATTATATTTTTATTAGACAATTTTTATTCCCACATTCAATATCCTAAAATATGAGATTGGGTTATATATTTTACATTAACAAAAATTGAAATCAAATTACTATATATAAGTAAAATAATGTTTACTTTGTAAATCAATTTTATAATTTGAGTTAATATTAAATTGACTACGTACCTTTATAACTTACATAAAATATTAGTAATTATAATCTTATAGTAATATATAATATTCATTCTGTGTATATAGTATATTACAATAAATTTAAAATAAAGTTGAAGTTGTTTATCTTTTTTCTAGTTGAAACAATTATTCACTATTAGAATTGACAATGTGAGATGGGTCATGAGGACCGACTCACAGTAAAATGTGGAACAATTTTAGAAGATTATCATCTATTACTTCATTGTTGTTGTTGGATTTGACAAAAATATTGTCATCGAACCTAAGTTCGCCTCAAGCATGGAGAATGAGGAGTGTCTTAAGCCATTGTAAGACTCGTCAGCAACTCCGATCATGGTCAAAACTTCTTTCAGTCAGACTCGTCAGCAACTCCGATCATGGCCGAAAGTCAAGCTATTGGCACAACAAAATTTTTTACCTTCATTGAAATTTCATAAAGTTCTTTGTTCTCTCCTTTTATTTTGATTTTTCATTTCAATAAGGATTTTGCTATGTAGTCTTTTAGATCTATCATTAGATAACGAAGATGGGAAAGAGTGTTTCTTCAATTGAAAGTTAAAGCTCTGAAAGTGAAAATGTACAAAATAATGGAGATCGGTGAAGAGTATTTCTTCAATTGAAAATTGAAACTTTGAAAGTAAAATTGAATTGACGTAAAATACCTGCAAACCACAACTTATGGGAGATAGTCCATTTAATTTAGGTTGATTTTCAAAAGTGAAACATGTTAATCTAATATGCATTCTACAGACCAAATAAAAAGGAGCCTAAATGGGCCGAACCGGTTCTCGTTGTCACTCCTAATGCTACTCCCCCTCTCTCACATGAAATTGAAGTTCACACATTCCACAACTTTTCTATGTTCTATAGTACCATAAATGAGGTTGGGAAGAACATTTATTATGACTACACTTTGGTAGTTGAGATGCATATGGCTGAACAACAAGACACGCAACACCCCCTTATTATATTATAAAGGACGAAAATGGCACAATCGAATATCCTTAACGAACGACCTCGTTTGAAACCACCGCACCTCCAATCTGCATTTCGCATTTAATTTTTGCATCAACATCTCGCAAAACAAAAAATAACATTTTTATTAAAATAAGTCTAATCCTTCTAATAAATTAGAATATCATTCAAACGAATTTTATTTCTTTGATAAAGTGTTTTTTATATACATTATCATGAATTATTAAATCGAATTTTATCATTCACAATCATTAACGTAATCCACGTATTACAATTTCATAGATTAACTTATATTTTACAAATTTCAAGACCTAGAGTGAGCATTACCTATAATTTCGTAAACAAAAAGTGCGCATTTACTCTTTAGTTTAGTATTTATTCAATCATCTTTAATTTCTTTATCCTCTAACTTTCTTATCTAATAATAATGTTTCCTCTTTCTTTCACTTTCTTCCCCCATTACCTTTCCTACTCTTTATTTTTATACTAATTTTTAATATTTTTTAAGTTACCGAATCAAGTTGTTACATGCAATACTTTTCAATAAATAATTAAAATTTAGTAAAAGATTAGAATTATTTAATTAAGACTTTTAAATCATTTATAATTCCCAAAAAAAGTTTAATTTCTTCACGAGATAAATATTTTTACTTTATTAACCAATTAGAAAAATGTATTTCTAATTTTGTAGATAATTATAAAAATCAGCAATTTATTATCAACAAATAGTTATGAACGAAATTAGATGAGTTAAATTAGAGAAAAAAGTTAGCGAATTGAAGAATATGTGTGGACCAGTTCCTTTGGGCTTACATGTGCTATCGAGGGACCGTGTGTACTCTAAGCTCACCCAAAACATAAATATGACAAAACAATAAAACAAAACCAAAAGCCATGCCGAGGATACCACGTCGTAGTTGTACGACATTTTATAGTACCAATTATTCATATACAGTAATATACAGAAAAAAATAAAATAGCACTTTATTAAAAATAAAAAGAAAATAATATAGCAAACAAATTTATGTTCTTTTGAACCAAGAGCCCCACACTGTACTACACTAGTAGGAACCAGAACAAACGTGTAAACTGCACATTCGTTTTGATGAATTGTAAGTTTTTTTTCTTCTTTTTATAAAATAATAAGTTATCATGTTGATACACTACAATTATTATTTTGAAAAATAACATTAAAATATAGTATACAAATTGACACCAATTTCACCTTCAACCTAAATCACTTTATAATATAATATTATAATTTATTTTAAATTTATTAAAAACACTTACACAGTGTTTGTTATTTCATACCAAAGGTACATAATGAGATTTTCGATATAGGTAAACTTTTGTTGTTTTTTAAATTAAAAAAATCAAAGTAACCACCACGAAACATACTGTGTACAACATGTACCTCATAACATATTTGACCCACAAAAACACTCGATATAATTGGAGTCACCATCATAAAAACACTCATCACATTTTTTAACGTGAACAAAGTAGAAGTTTTGAAAACTAATCTAAATAAATAAATATAATCAAATAGAATTGTGTTCCACAAAAAATTATCCACAAAAAATTATCCACAAAAAAATAAAGAAAATAGCTATTTATTTTGGTTACAAATAAAGTCTCCATGGCTGCCTGAAAATGAGAGAAGTCACGCGCATAAATTTTTAGAGAATAAAATAAAAGAAAAGAAAGGATGAACACAACATTTTTAAAAACTCTTTTATGTTGAATATGTTAGGTTTACAGAGAGAGTTTCATTTAGATCTAAGCCTAACTATATAAAACATTGACATCACTCTCAATTCAAAATCTTTATTCTTATATAGTGCTTTATTTTTTCATTTCTAGTCAATATGGGACTTAAACTTACATTTAGATTCTTAACAAATCTTTATTTATACAAAAAATCTTCATTTGTGATTTACGTTGAATCTTATAACAATTTACATAGTATTTTGTAAGATCTGACATAAATAAAACTTTTTACATCCAAATTTAACATAAAAATATTGTCCTTATTTACAAAAATATTATTGGACTCTTTTAACTTCTTATTCTTTATAGTCAAATTTAAATTATGTGACAAAACCCATCTTTCACTAGTGAAATAATAATAAACGGTGTGTTAGAAAAAAAAAATCAAAATTTTATTCATAATGTCACATTATATTATACAAATGAACACGGCCTCACTTCATAAACAAATTATATATCTACAACTTAGTATTTGCGTAATCTAAAGTTGATTAAACACTCATTGGTTATCTCGCTTATTTGTTCTAAATGTAAAACTTGTATATATTTTACTATTTAATTCTAAATGATGGTATTGTTGATTTAGAATAAAATCTATTTTGGTATTAGTAATTTAGTAGTGATTAAATTTTAGATGGATAATACAAAACTCTAATTTTCTTTTTAGGTTAAAATGCTGTGTGTTTAAGTCGTGATATTAGTTTTAATATTAATAGCTAGAATATATAGTTCATAGTCAGACTATAATTCTTTTTAATTAAAAAGGTAACAGATAAAAATCGCGATTCGATTTTATGATTTAGTTCAGTTAGTTTTCGTCACGAAATAATTGATAGACATTTATCAGAGTGTAGAGTTTGAATCATAAACTTAATAATTTGAATTGAAAATGTAAATTAACAAAATAAAATAAAAGTTAAATTAGAAAATGTAAAGGAAATATGAACACTTCATAAATGCAGATGAATTTTGTCCAAAGCAAGATGAGAAAACGTACACACATAAGACAATTTTCAAACGTACACACATCGATAGCTGATTCATTGCAGATAACTAAAGAAACCATAAAGTGAACAATGCTCAGTGGTTATTTTTAGTATTTTCAAACTAGTATTTTTAAGTAGGGTGGTCTCAGATCACATTCTAAGATTACTAGCATAACTTTTAGTTTTTTTTTAAGTAATCTTAAACAACTCAATTTTAAAAATAAAAATATTTTATTTATGGAAATGATAAATATTATCATATAAAATATGAAGTCTAGATTAAGAAAAATGTAAAACTGTAATTATTTTTAGTTTTTAGAATTTTTTATTAGAGCAAAATTAAATATAAGATGTTTGACAATGATACAGAAATTTAAGGATTATAAATTACATTTCTAATATAGAAATATCTCATGTGAATTGTTTTATAAATTGAAAAAGAATATGAAGTAAATAGATATTTCTACATAGCTTGATTATTGATAAAATGATATAAATTGTTCTCATCCAACTCAATCTAAGTCCGTTTGGCAACATTGTTAAGAGTAATAACTGTGTTTCTAAAGTATTGTCTTTTTAGAGTGTCAAATTCTGTCAAAGTTTTGTCCTTAAAATGTGTCTTAGAGGATGAAAAAAAGAAAAATTGCGCTCAGTCTCAACTTCTTAAAGAGGTAAAATTTATTGGGTATACCAGAACATAAATTATTAGAAATGAAAAAAAATTATATAATCTATAATTTAGGGTACATACGATGTGAGAAAAATGTTTTCTATTTATTAAATATTATTCTTATGTTGAAGTTCATATATTTTATATGAAGAATGTTAATGAATCAGTGTTTCTAAACATTGATTATTAAATATTAATCAGTGTCTCACACGAGTTAATGAATAATTAATGTATTTTGGTATCATAATTTTTATATTGAAAATTAAAATAATCAAATACAGTAATTAAAATAGTATAAATGCACATAATAAATTTTATAAAGACAAAAATACCCAATTTTTTAGATATTAACTTCCTGATACAAAACAAGAATTTTAAGATCTATTAAAAAGAAAAAAAATTCAATGAAGTCTCAAATTGACACTTTATTTTTTTTTTGTAACATTTTTAAATATTTAACACTATTTTTTTTTGTTTTTCTATTAATTTAAACTTTCTTATATTTAATTATATTTAATTTTTAGCAACATTAAAATATAATTATTTTATTATTAAATTTATTTTTAACTTTTATTTGTGAATATTAAATAAAATATTAAAATATACATGTACAATATTTATAAAAAATTTTCTTCTTTAAAGAAAATAAAATTATATTAGTAATTACTATGTCAGATTTAATTTAATATTACTTATTTATATATTTTTGTGAAATCTAATTATATTAATTATCTTTGATCAATATTCTAAAAATAGGATAATTAATATACATTATAATTAAATATATTCATTATTTTTAAAGAACCATTTTATATATTCATTATTTTTACTTTAAAAATTTTGTATCAAAATTGTAAAACTTAAGTAAAAGTGTATCAACTGTTTTACTAGTAACCGATTCCAACATTTAATATTTTCCGGAAGAAAACATTTTTTTGGCGGCAATGCCCATTTTAACGCATTTTGTTGCGATATTGATAATAATTGATAGACATTTTTGTATTTTTGTTTGATGGATAGAGAGACTCTAGAACCCAATCTCCGACAACACAATTAATTGGTACGTCATAGGGAAAAATCATACAACCACTTTAAAACTTAGTTATAAGGGAAATATAATTATTAAAAATAAATAATTTTTGTAATTGTGAAAAAAAAAAACTAACAAATATTAAATAATTATACAAATTTATTAGATTGTCTTATCTTTCGCAACAGTGACCACCTAATTAAAAGAAAGAAATTAATAAAGAAAATAGTTTTTTAGTATATCCACAGTAAAATAATTATTTTGTTTCTGGTTGTCACAATTCACAAGCAATACACAAAGAGAATAATTTATGTTGGTGGGGTCTGAATCTTTTGCATTATGTCCCAAGATGGCTCAATGCATGTTTACCTTAATTTTCTCCTCCATCTTTAATTAAATTAAATTAAATTCACAATAATCACTATTTCAATAATAAACATCCTTTTGAGTTTTGAACCCCTCATTCCTCAAAGGTTGGTGAAAGAGTCAAAGCAAAAATCACTTCCCATCATAATTTTTTTTTAACAATGTATGAATCCAAATCTGCTATATATCCTTTGACCAACACGTGCTAGTCTTTCACGGTGTCTTCATTTTTCAATTTTTTTATTTATTATCATATCTTTAACTTTTATCTTTTTTACCATATCTCTAACTTTTATCCTTTTTTTATTATATCTCTAACTTTTATCACTTTTTTATTGTATCCCTAATTTGTTGAGACTGTAATCAATTTCATTTAATGCTTCTTTTCCAATTTGAATAGTATTATATTAAGCGAATAAATAATACAAAAATGGTAACAATAAGTATGATACCTCTTAAAAAAGTAGAATATATTTATTATGTAAAATAAAGTTGATTAAAATACAATTGAAATATCATATAAGCTTTTTGATTTTATAAAATTAATAAAAAATACTTGTCTAATTTTATGTATTTATAAATAAATATAGTGTCTTTGTATATGAATAAATACTTAAGGTTGTGTTTGGATTGGGGTGTGGCTTTGCAAAGGTTGATTTGAGTTTATTTGAGTTGATTTGTAAGTAAAGATGAGATTGTTTGGATTAAAGAAAAGATGATATGATTTGAGTAGATATGAGGAGAAAGTTTATGAAAGTTTGTGCATAACTTGATTCATACAATTTATATTTTTAATAAAATAAATTGTATAATTATCATTTTATATTACAATGTAAATAGAAGAAATGATATTCAAATAAAATTAAACATGTTATTTAAAGTTACAAAAATATAATTTATTGATATTATAACCGACAACTTAAAATAATAATTATTATTCTCGATTATAACTTGAAATAATTTAAAATATAGACGGTTTAATTTTAACTCCACATTTATTTAAATATATTTTATTTTATAAAATTAATTCATTTATAAAAGATATTTATTTAAATAATAATAATTTTATTATTATTATTATATAATATTAATTATTATAATAATTAAAATAATATATATATATAATAATAATAATAATAATAATAATAATATGTAGTATCATGAATATCCAAATAATTATTATATAATTATTATATATATATATATATATATATATATATATATATATATTATATAATATTTTATTAAATATATTTATATATATTTTTATTTATATATATATATATATATATATATTTTTTTTTTATTGTAACGTCCTATTTAAATAATAACATAATTAAATAAAACATTACACAAGATAAAATAAAGAGTAACGACAGAGAGTATAAATATCACTCCTTACAACAAAGTCCCAGATACTTAGAAGAAGTCTAATGCACACCACAATGTCATAGACTAAACAAGATAAAAATCGAACAGTACATAACATGAATTCTCAAGGAGCGAAGTAAAACATGGGCTACGACCCTAACAGAGAACTCGAAGAAGAGGGATCCGACCCAAGATGAGTTAAGTAGCGGAATCTCCCTTACCCTGTTGACCACGAGGAGTTCTTGCATCTGTTCACATCAATAAATTGATGATCATCGCAAAGAGAGAAAACCACACACAAAACATACAAACAAGAAGGTAAGCTAGAGTAGGAAAACATTTTTATCATACAATCGCATACACTTTCGTAGCCCAAGGTACATATATCAACCAATCATGTTATGACTCGCAAACAAGTCTCTACGACTCAAGACATGACTTATCCAGATACATATAATTAGTCGGATTTATCAGATGCTTGCACTTGTGGTGGTCTCTACTGCTCTACCGAGCTAATTGTCAAAGAGTCTCATCCTACCACTCACAAGGTTAGCCTTAAAGTGTCTCAGGCCTCCTACTACTCTCACTACTTGAGTCAGTATGCTCTACGTGAGACTAACTGACTCTTTAGAGTGTCAGGATGCAATCCTTACCTTGAGTCCTTACTAAATTATATAATGAGGCACCACCATGAAACTCCCACTAACAGGGGTCATGGAATTACGTCCTGACCATGAGGCACACCACGCAACCAACGTGGAATTACGCTCTTACCAATGAGCCACCATCATGAGATCTCACTTAGAGATTCATGGAATTACGTCCTGACTAATGAGGCACCACCATGAGATCTCACCTAGAGATTCATGGAGTTACGTCCTGACCAATGAGGCACCACCACGAAACTATCATGGAATTATGTCCTAACCAATGAGGCACCACCACGCAACCATCGTGGAATTATGTCCTGACCAATGAGGCACCACCATGAGATCTCACCTAGAGATTCATGGAATTACGTCCTAACCAATGAAGACACTACCAATTAAATCAAATAAAATCTCTCCCATGGAATCTCCTATATTCTCATACAAGAATTTGAAGACACATATTAAAATCATATAACATATTTTTCTCTTGGAAAATAACTAATTCTTATAACTTTTATCCAATCCAACTTAACAACACATTATGCAAACGATTTGGGATTTTAGAAATGAAACTGCAGCTTGTGTAAAGCTCCAAAAATTTTGTATTTATATTCAAATTAAATATGATTTAATCAAGAACCAAATGAAAAAAGAACCAACTTAATTGGATAACTATAAAGAAAGTTATGCACCAACAAGCAACAAAGGTCAATGCTGTCAACAACCAAACTACAGTGATCTTGCGATAAAAACTAATCTCACTACATAGCTCCGATTCAAGATCCGACTGGTCAAACTCAAGAACTATGTCTTAAGGATCAATTGTTAAAATATCAGCTCGATCCAACAGTTAACAAAGTAGGAACCTTCATTTTACGAAAAGCGTGCAGTGTTGTCAACAACCAAACTACAGTGACCTTGTGATAAAAACTTCTCTCACTACATAGCTTCGATTCAAGATTCGACCAGTAAAAGTCAAGAATTATGTGTTAAGGATCAGTTGTTAAAATATCAGCTCGATCCAAAGGTTAATAAAGTAGGAACCTTCATTTTACGAAAAGTATGCAGTGTTGTCAACAACCAAACTACAGTGACCTTGCGATAAAAACTTCTCTCACTACATAGCTCCGATTCAAGATTCGACCAGTCAAAGTCAAGAACTATGTGTTAAGGATCAGTTGTTAACATATCAGCTCGATCCAACAATAAAGTATGAATCTTCATTTTATGAAAAGTGTGCAGTGTAGAAAAAAAAAGTAGCCCCACATCAATCAAACACACTCATTCTAGAACAAAAATAAGTACACTGTATTTCAAAGAAAAGGAGTTATAGCTTCCCTTACCTATACATAGGATAGCAAATACCACGAGCACACTACGGAGGAGCACTACAGCTCCAACCAATAACAACTTGGTGAGGTGGAACCGAAGTGGAGTTCAACAAGCTTGATGAAGAATGGGCCAAACCCTAGCAGAACTCATGAAGCAGCCAATGGAGAGGGAAAGAGAAATTGTTTATGGAAAAAATGCAAGAATGAGGGGGTTAAGGCTGGTTTTGGGGTTTTGGGCACCCCATGGACCATCCCTTAGGCCCAACAGATGATGTTAGGCCCTTTAAATTTTAGGACAGAAAAAAATGGTTTTACACACACACACACACACACACACACACATATATATATATATATATGTGTATGTATGTATGTATGTATGTATATTTCCTGTATAAGGAAAAAAGAAACTAATAAATATAATAAATATAAGTAAATTAAATTGTTTAAAAAAAGAACAATAAAATAATATTAATATGATGATTTGGCTTTTTATGCACTTCTCTTCATTTTAGAGAGTGCCAAAATTTGCAACTCACCTGCAAATTTACACTCTCAAATCAACGCAAACAAACAGACCCAAACACATTTTGAAGTCACTTTCCATCCGCATGAATAATACTCATGCAGATCCAAACACAACATAAATCATTTTAATTATTAATTTCTGATTTTTTTAATAGAAAAAAAAGATTTTAAAAAAATAATCCGATTTAAATCACATTAAAAACAATCATTCTGTTATATCTATAAATAGTTACTTAAGTTTTTTTAGATTTATGTCTTTCTTATACTGGTATAACCAAATAAAAAATAAATAAACTCCCACCTCTTAAATTTATTATTATTATTATTATATTATCTTTATATACATATTCATGTAATTCATTAATCCAAATAAACTAATGTGAGGGTTTATATGAAAATTTCATTAAAAGATAAAAAAGGAAAGAAAAACATTGAAAAATCACACTACACTCGTAATAAAATTATATCTTACATATATCCAAAAAATACCATTTATAAAAAAAAAATCATAATTTTCTTCACGAAAATTATTTTATATTTTGAACTTTATATACCAGCAAAAAGTCAAAATTTTCAGCATATTAAAAAAATTATTATTAGTCATTTCTTTCACATAAAAAAAAAACCTTTATTTTTTAGAAATTTTTGTTTTAAAAGATTTATTTTTAATTTTATTTGATTTACTCCTACTAAATTTCTTTGACCCATCATTTTCTTTAATAATAAATTTCTTTCACATTAAATATATTACTCAATTTAAAAATTATTTTCAATTTCTGTAAAACAAATCTTTTAAATGATAAATAAAGGAATAAAAACAAGAGACATGTAATTCATTAATCAACCATTACAACAATTATATATATATTCTTGTATCATATATTGTTTACTATAATTCAATTTATCAATAATAAATCTATTTTAAAAAATATATTAAATATCATATTAGGTTAGACATAGGTACTTGAATTGAACATTGGGCGGTGGGCGTACGGCGTGTCATTCCACGCCTATGTGAATGCTTTTTCTTTTGATAAAGTTTGTGTTTTTTTATTTTGTTTTTTCTTTCTATTTTTTTGTGGGGGTAAAATAAATTATCTATTACAACATTTATGTATTTTATGATGAATTTAATTTAGTCTTCAAGAGTGTGATAGTTAGCAAAATTTAATATAAGAAAATAACAAAAATATGAGATTATAAAACATGAATATTTTCTATTAATTGGTATTATTTAATGTCTCGAAAACATTTAACCTTCTTTGTTATTATTCACGATTTCATCAATTTAATTGTTGTTACATGAGAGGCAAAATTTGTCTAGTTAGATATTAAATACTTATGCGTGTTCTTTTGGGGTATAAATTTGGGAGAGAGTATAAAGATAGATTTGTGTGGATTTGAATAGATGAATTTGTGTGTTTTTTTAATGGATTTAAAGAGTAAAGTGAGTGGATTTGGAGATAAGTTTGTATGAAAATTAGTGAAAGATTTGATTGATGTGATAGATAAAATAAATTGTAAAAATATATAGAATTAAAAAGTTACCAAAATACCTTTGATGGAAAAAGAGAATGATTTTATAATTTGATGTTATTAAAATAATTATAAATAATTAATACGAATTAAAAAAATATTAAAATTATATGAAATTTTAAAATAAAAAAATTTAAATTTTTATGAGTAAAAAAAATTATACAACTAAATTTAAAAAAAGGTTATACAATTAAATTTTAAACAAAAGTTATACAAAAAAAAGTAAAAATAAAAAGAGTTCAAGAAAAACAACACACATAGACATGTCAAAGTGAGCCAACCCGGCTCACACGGGTTGGCTCACTACGAGTCGGGTTCAAAATGAGTGAACCCAACCCGGCTCACTTTCTGGTGAGCCAGAAATTTTGTAACCCGGCTCAACCCACCACAGGTTAGTGGGTCAAGTGGGTTGGCTCACCAACTCACCTAAAAAAATTATTTATTTATCTTTTTTAGTATTCAAATATTTAAATAAATCTTTAAGTAACCCATGAGATGACAATCATAGTAAAATCAAGAACCAATATTTTGATCATGTTCACCACTAATATATGAAGAATTATTTCCAAGAAAATATCCATTAGTCTAAGATTACAAAAAATATTACAAATTTTTTGTCATGCTATTCAACAAAATATAAATAGAAAAACTATACATTTTCTTCATGCTAATTTAGAAAAAAATGTTTATAAGATGGTTACTTGAGTAATTTACTATAAAGATTATAGTTAAAGATTAAAGTATCAACATATATATAACTTGACAATCAAA
>Ga0214543_1009900_pt1 | contig 14517 bp, 6 predicted proteins | sample CNSS2metaG_FD_160094 | JGI IMG/M metagenome (GOLD analysis project Ga0214543, IMG submission 160094) | Root nodule microbial communities from cowpea collected in UCLA plant growth center, Los Angeles, California, USA - CNSS2 | ecosystem: Host-associated > Plants > Roots > Nodule | place: USA...
TTTTATTTTATTATCACTTCCCATAATAATAACCAATAAGTCTCTATATTTATTAAATCACAATTGGGCCCATCATAATATTTCAAATGAGTCACTAATAGAATTAATTCGTCAATTAATTCTAACACTTCTTTGAAAAATTATTGGGTTAAATATGTTTTTTTTCTTGACTTTAAAAGAAAATTGGAATTAGTCTCTTTCTAAAACTTTAGACCAATTTAGACCTCCATCTTTAGAAATGCATAGATTTAGTCCTTTAAACCAAATTTAGTTATGTTTATTTAACATTTCAAACATGTTTTTCAACGAACATTGAAGCCAAAATGTGTCAACCGATATAAACAACTCAAATGCTATCATGAAATACGTTTGAAATAGCTCCGACAGAAATTTGTCTGAATTCAATCGAGTCGGTCACGACCAAAATTTGGTTGAATTCGGCTAAGTCTTCGTCAACCAATATCCGACCAAATTCAGTAGAGTCAACCTAGTACAAATTCGATCGAATTTGATCGAGTCATCCATGACCAAAATGTGGCTGGTCTTCATTGGGTCATACGTAGCTGAATTTGGCCAAGGCGGTCCCGACTCAGTCTGAGGGTCAAGATAAGTCGTATCGGGCTGAAGATCAATCCTGACCAATTTGACTAAAGGTTGGGTCAGACCTATTCTAACTGAAAGTCAAGACGGGCCAACCTAAACCGAAGGTCTAATAATATATTTAAACAAGTATTATTTTTTATGTTTATAAAGAAAGCCCATGGGTTGGCCCTAGCCCACAAGGCTCTGAGGGCTTTTTCAATAGGGCTATTTTTGGCCCTGTGGGGTTTTTTGACCCCAACTCACGTGGGTTAGGGCCAAACCTTGTGGGGTGGCTCAAATTGACACCTCCATTTATTACTTTGTTATTTTTTCTCTTGTTAGACTACGTCTCATGTTGTATCTATTTATGTTTTATATGGAGGTGGTGGTACAATGCTAAATGGGTTTTTAGAACCAAACTATATGTTAAAGGGAAAGTAGAAAGCATAAGTCAAGGCGTGTAGCAAAGGGGTATGTCCAAAGACATGGAACTGACTACACTGAAGTTTTTGCTCTAGTTGCTCGATTGGATACCATTGGATTTATTTTTGCTGGTGGCTGGAAGGTGTTTCAAGTTGATGTTAAAAGTTTCTTTCTTCATGAAGAACTTAAAAAGATGTCTTTATTGTAACGTCCTAGCTGGAAATTACTTATTTAAAATTAAAATAAGAAATATAATAATAAATCGCATTTATTATTAAAGCACTTTCCCAAAACGCGGGAAATTTAAACTTTATTTCAACGCGCCAATTATAAAATCCATACGACGTTCAATTATTACAATTATAAAATGTTTATAATATCTATTACAAAATAGTCCGTAAACATCACTAAGTAAAACTCCCCGGTTCGCCCCACTTTAAGTCTACGCATCCACGTGCTCACCTGCATCAACATCTACTCCATGTAACAAGTTACATGATCATCACCAAATACACACAGATAGGGTGAGCTCAAAAACAATAAAAATTACAACACAAAGTAATAAATCAATTCAAAACCATGACTCATGTTAACACCTCAATCCTCCGTCTTCAACTTCCCAACCTTCCTTTGGACACCTCTTGATTCTACACCCTTTGATGAGTACACTGATCGGCCTTTGCTGCCACGAGTGTCTACTCGCCCCTCCGACTACAGGCCACCACCTAATAGTCCACGCGGGAATAATTTACCACTGCCAAGATCTGTGACACCAAGTGGAGTTCCACAATACGAACCGTAGTTCGTATTTGTCCCAAGACTACCAAACTCATCAGTTACACTGAAGAGGGAAATCTTTTGGAACCCATCTGTACGAGTCACAATCTCGCACACTCCACTGGATTTCCAAAACCACTAGGCTATAACCTCAAGTGCCCACGTGTTACCCCAATACAAGTTGCACTCGTAACTGGGCCTCCAACAAAGTAGAACATCATGACCTCCATCCAAAGTTGTGTAGAAATCCTCTTCGCGTTCCAACTCTACACCCAAAACCGTCTGGTGCACCACTCGCATCGCTAGGTGGAACTTGGTTACAGACCATTTGGCAGGCTTCCCTCACCACCAGGCGCCAAGCACCTTCCAATATTTCTGGTAACAGCTTTCACTTGGTGGGCCTTCCCTACCGCCAGGCGTCAGGCGCGTCTAATGGCCACTACCACTGTTTTTGTTCTCTATCATTTGGCGGCTCGTCTCACGCCGCTAGGCGCCATACCAGTAGCACAATGCTACTGGTTGCTATCACTTTTGAAAAGGTTCCAATGAACCCACAAACATACAACACACAGGAATATTCAGTCAATGATTATCCAGTCATAATCCTTATGACTGGATCACTATGCACACATTTAATCATGCCATTCAATCAATTATTATTATGTAAACCATAATCTCCTTCATTTACTAATTGAAACATGCCACATTCCACTCAACTCAATGAACCCACAAACATACAACACATAGGAATATTCAGTCAACGATTATCCAGTCATAATCCCTATGATTGGATCACTATGCACACATTTAATCATGCCATTCAATCAATTATTATTATGCATACCATACTCTCCTTCATTTACTAATTGAAACATGCCACATTCCACTCAACTTAACATCACAATTGATACATCCACAACAGTCCCAACAAAAAAATAAACAACATTACAGCCAAAGCCAAACATTCATTTTACATGCATCTCATCTCAATTATTATCTATTCACTGTAACGTGCCTACTGGAAATTACTTAATTAAAATAAATCAATAATGGTTAAAAATCAAACGTCGTAATTTTATTTTTCCCAAATGTAGGAAAATTTGAAAATTATTTATCGCGCTTAAAATTAAATAAACCAGTCATAAATTGTATTACAAGTTCCAATAAACTACCAGTCTAAAACGAAACATAATTAAAATCTCCACTCAAGAGTCCCAAGCTAGCCCTCTCTCCGTCATTGTGCATCAACAGCATCACCTGGAATATCATATATTCCTGTGCGATAAGTCACACGATCATCGCCAAACAGAAAGGGTGAGCTCATAAATAATTAACACATAAGTTAATAATAACAAAATACACCCAACTATTTTGTTCTAGTTAGTTCTTGGTCAAGACCTTAATACCCCTAGGCTTTTCAACTTTCAATTCACATGAATAATTGACCATGGACTTAGGATATATGATGCTCCCACGAACCTGCCCGCTCGTGGTTCTGCCTCTACAAACTTCCCCGCTCGTAGTCCTGCCTCTACGAACCTCCTCGCTCGTATCCCCACACGAGAGTATTAGGATATGAACCTCCCCGCTCATATCATCACGTGTACACCACAATCCATGAACCTACCAGCTCATGGCACAACATCTCTTGATCCAAGTCTCAAATCACAACATGATAACGAATAGAAAAAAAGTTCTTGGCTGCAGCATTATTGCCTAACGTTGCCTAAGCGCCGCCAAGCGAAAATCCTGCGCAAACCGCCTGGTGGGACACCATCATCGCCAGGTGCCAGGCTGCTTCCAGACCCACTGTCTTAGGGTCTATCGCCTGGCAGATTACACATCGCTGCCAGGCGCCACACGTTGCAGGGACACCACTACTAGTATCGCCTGGTAGACACTCATAGGCCGCCAGGCGCTACACCAGTAGCACCCAAATAGATTATCCTATATTCTCAAAATACCTCCTAAGGTACTAACATACTCTCATTTCTCAATGTCAAATTCTTGGTAACCTACCACCCTCATATGAAAATGTACTAATAAAAACTTTTAATTTAATTTAAATTACATAATTCAAACTATCACTTTGTCAAAAACTTCAAATAACATTTGCGATCAAAAGAAAATTACATACTTTTTAGTATCTGATTTAAAACAACTAAATATATTATAAAAGCTCCCGAGTCCACTCCAGCCTCTCGTCAATCTACTTCATGCCAAGATTATCTGCAATATCATCTGCTCCCATATAACACACACGTTATACGATTATCGCACATACAACAAACACACAAACAAACAAATAGGGGTAAGTTAATCATAAATAATGATATATTTAAAAGAAATTTGTAAATAAAACATGTCCAATAATACTCCACATCGCATTCAAGTAATACTTAAGCATTATGATCACAATCAATCCTTGGTTTGAACACACAAACACCAAAATCCAAACAATCATACCAAACCAAACATAGCATCACTTTCATCTAAAATCTTCAAACATAGTGATCATAATCAAGCTTTGGTTTTCCGCGGCCTCTCACCCCACAACAACATCTAGTTTCCTAGAACAAATGGTTCGATATGTCTCATTATCGCAGCCAGACTGTCTCCCTTATTTCTCAAGGAATTATGAGTAAAAATGTCGATGCATTGCACACCGGACACTATGCTCGCAACGAGCCAAAATAAGGTGAAACATCTTTCCCCTCCCCACTGCTTCACATAGGCGATAGGGTACAACACTCGAACCAATCCTCTACCACTGCTTCACACAGGCGAAGAGGACCATTTTCCACTGCTTCACACAGGCGAAGAGGACCATTTTCCACTGCTTCACACAGGTGAAAGAGTCTTCACTGGGTTCGTAAGTACGGAAAACCTCACACAATATTTAATTCCACCAAGAGCTTTCAGGCAAGGTAAAACACTCTCAATATAAAACCCATGAGAATTACATATTGCCAACAAAATATACACCATCACATGATGCATGGGAATAAACCATAACATAAACGTATCAACGTATCAAATAATACATTCATACAATGAACCCAACGAGTTAAATTCATTCAAAAATAGTATAAAATCACACTCAAGTAATTATCCTCAAACCACCACTTAAACTACATAACCATGCAACCCATGAAAACCAAGAAAACCACCAATCACAAAACCCATTTATTCACGTCACTCTCCCATTGTGAATCACATCCTTGCACACCTTCATGCCTAAACATCCTCACTTACATCTCTCTCTCTTGGAAAATAACTAATTCTTATAATTTTTATCCAATCCAACTTAACAACACATTATGCAAATGATTTGGGATTTTAGAAATCAAACTGCAGCTTGTATAAAACTCCAAAAATTATGTATTTATATTCAAATTAAAGATTATTGAATCAAGAATCAAATGCAACAATAACCAACTTAATTGAATAACTATAGATAAAGTTTGCACCAAACAAGCAATAAAGGTCAATGTTGTCAACAACCAAACTACAAGGACCTTGCGATATAAACTTCTCTCACTACAGAGCTCCTATTCAAGATCCGACCGGTCCAAGTTAAGAACTATGTGTTAAGGATCAGTTGTTAAAATTTCAACTCAATCCAACGGTTAACGAAGTAGTAACCTTCATTTTACGAAAAGTGTGCAGTGTAACCTTCAAACCCATGTACCCACACACACAAATTCAGAGTGCTAGCCACTGAACTAGACAAATTCTTGTGAAATAAAATGCACCAATTGTGTATATACACTTATTTTCCATATTTAATATTTCCATAAAATAATTAAAATAAATAAACAACACTTAACTTAAATAAATCAATTAATTATTTCATCATATATCAAAATTAAATAAAATACTTAATTTAAATAAATTCACAATCTCAAACAAGCCATCAATTTTTCCATGTGTCTTCCTTTAATTCTAATTTTTCTCAAGTCTTACACCATCCTATTCCATTCATTGGCTTTGTCACAATAAACTTTCATGTCCATTTACTCCAATACTACAAGTATATTCCATTCCAATTCAACTCTTAAAACCTCAATCCTAGCCACCCAATTAAATTCCAAGAATCTCACTATCCGCTATTTCGCAAAATTGCCAGCATTGTAATTCCTCATTGCCATCGCCTAGCGGCCAATAAGATACCGCCAAGCGGCACATCAGTGCTTAGGGAAAAACTCATGTTTCCTACACCTGCAACCCTATAGTCTAACCTTCACTCCAGTCATCTCCACACACATCGGTATTTCTCAATTTCCTCATATGTACACAATCCTTATCATCAAAATTCCCAATCTCATCGTAATTTATACATATTTCCAAAAATTTAGATTCATTCACAACTGTAACATGAACTCTTTCATGTTTACAAACCCCAATATAACCACAAGCACCTCAATAATAGAAAGATTATAACATTACGCAATCACACAGGCATAAAAGTTTGACTGGAAGATCAAAACATCATGAAATCCACAAAATACAGCAAAACGGTGATAAACAACACGCATCGCCTCGCTATTCCATCTCGCCGCCAGGCGATTCATGACAGAACCTAGAAAACTAGGTCAAAGGATGCGTCACCTGAATAGCAAATGTCCATAAACTTACGAAAATAGTGAGAACAGAGGGAATTTCATGCAATTATAGTCACAACAAGACAACATACATTATATACGAATAAAAGCACACGAAAACAGCTCCCCTTACCTGGATAATTCTTGCTCAACTTGAAAGAATTAGGACTTCTTTTATGCCACCACTAGTCCAACCCTTGTCTCCTCTCCAATGCATTTGATGTTCTGGATTTTCACTCAAAACAACCATCAAAATTCCCTTTCCCCACTGCCAATTCGTTTGCCCTTTGCTCCTTCACGTTCTTTCTCTTTCTTCTCCAAAAACCCACCTTAATTAGACTATTAACTAAGCCTTAATTCTTGTTAATGATAGAAAAACGAAAATGGCTTTGAATTGGGTGTTAATGGCCATTCAAAAACCATTATTGGCTACCTTCCCAGCCCACTAGGCTGCCCTTCTTGTAGCTAGGGTTTCTTTGCCCTTTCATATTCATGCCAAAAGAAATTTTGGCAAAAAGAAAGTTTAATTCATCCTTAGCAAGGTTTGAACACAGCACCACTTAATTACAATGTCAATGCACAACCAATTCATGTTTCGGGATAATTCCTACACCTTTAGGAATTTAATATCACACACCAAGATAAAATATATTACTAAAACAACAAGCATTTAATTTAACACACAATTTGGCATACACAGGACTTGAATCCAAGTCCTCTTAACACAATAAAGTACTCTCAACCATTTGAGCTACTATTCTTCCATGTTATAAAAATTAGTAATTAATGTCATAAAGACTTCCATTACCCGCATTTATTAAATAATTATTTAATTAATTATTTAAAATCCTCGGGTCTTACATCACAATGCACACATTTAATCATGCCACTCAATAAATTATTATTATGCATACCATACTCTCCTTCATTTACTAATTGAAACATGACACATTCCACTCAACTCAACATCATAATTGATACATCCACAACAGTCCCAACAGAAAAATAAATAACATTACAGCCAAAGCCAAACATTCATTTTACATGCATCTCATCTCAATTACTGTATATTCACACCTATGATTAATTATCCTTCATGTAAAGTTTCCTTCCCACACTTTATGTTCAATTATGTAAAAACTTGCCCTAAATTTCCAGATATCCACATACATAGCACAACGCGAACAGAAACAACAGAGTTGCCTACAACTGATGTGTCGCTTGTCGGCAGTTCATGAGCCGCCAGGCGGTGCATGCAAATTTGGGTTCTACCCAGATTTTTCCTACACTAGTTCGAACCCTAAAACCCAACCTTAATTTCTATCATGCCTTTTAGCCCTCTTTAGAGTTCAATTAAACTTATATAATTTGTGCTTACTCAAATTAATATCATTCTCATGAAACCACACCCTACCATACCATAAAATCACCACTATTATACCCAATCCCAACATGAACCCCAATCCCAAACTCATGCGAAAATACATATCATATCAATGAGAATTTTACTTACAGGCAATTATCCATATTCAAATTCACACATGCAAACATAATGAATCAACTCAAGCATCTCAAATATAGCAAAAATCACCACAAACCGAAAACTACGAAAAATAGTACGCGTCGCCTGGCTAGTCACACGTAGCCGCCAAGCGCTTCATAGGAAAACCTAGAAAACTGGGTTCAGACACATGTGTCGCCTGGCGGCAGTTCATGTGCCGCCAAGAGGTTTATGAAAAAATCCAGAAACGCGAATAGAATTCGAGCATGGCAGAGACATAACTTAAACAGTAGGTGGAACTCCCCTAACCTGGATTCTTTGCTTAACTTGATAAATCCTTGAGTTGTCCCTTGATCAACACTAGCTTTCTTTGCTCTTCTCCAATTCCACTCTTCCTCTCACTCACAACTAAGTTGTTAATCTGAATTTTTTCTCTCCTCACAGCGTGCACACCAATGATAGACTCCAAAAATCCTTTCTTTCACCCTTAATTGGTCTCTTAATCATGCCTTAATTAGGGTTAATGGCCATAAAACGAAAAATGAGTATTTACTGAGCATAATGATCATTTAATGGATGTTTTGATACATTTTTCCAGCCATCATAGCAGCCCTCTGACGACTAGGGTTTGTCTGACCCTTCACCTTCTTGCCCAAATAGAATTTTGGCAAAAAGAAGTTTAATTTTGTGCCTATATATTAAGGTTCAAACACACAACCATGCTATTACAGCTTTAATGCACAACCATCAAGCTTCATTATGCTCAAATATATTATAAAATAACACACCAAAAAGAGACATATACATGGCATACATAGGACTTGAACCCAAGTACTCTCAACCATTTGAGCTAGTACTTTTCCACATCATACAAGTTAGCATTAAATGTCATAAAGGCTCCCACTACCCGCATTTATTAAATAATTATTTAATTTTCATCGGGTCTTATATTTATCCTACAGCATGAAGACAAGATTTAGGAATAATGAGTCACATTCTTGGCAATGAAGTTAAGCAAGATTCGACTAGAATCTTTGTTTGTCAAAAGGATATGCACATGAAGTATTATCTCGTTTTGAAATTCAGGACAACAATGTCGTTAAGAATTCAATGGTGTCAAGGACTCGACTATAAAAGAATAGAGGGAACAAAGTGTTGAAGAAACTTTGTTTAAAAACTAGTAAAAAGTATGATTTCTTTAACTGCTACCAGACCTGTTCTGATTTATTTAAGGATAAGACTAAAGTTGAAATTTTGTGTGATAACAATTGTACAATACATCTGTCCACCTAGTGTTTCATGGGAAAAGAAAAACACATTGATGTAATATTTCATTTTCTTCGAGACTTGGTGAATGATGGATAAGTCAAGTTATGTTTTTGCAACTCTTAGGATCATATAACAGACATTATGACAACACCCTTAAGGTTGTGTTCCTTTGTGTGAAGATGGATTTGTGTGGATTTGAATGGATGAACATGTTTGTTGTTTGGAGTGGATTTAGAGGGTAAAGTGAGTGGATTTGGAGATAAATTTTATGAAGATTAGTGAAAGAATTTGATTGATGTAATAGATAAAAAAACTGTGAAAATAGATAGAATTTCAAAGTTACCAAAATACCCTTGATGGAAAAAGAGAATGATTTGGTAAGATGTTATAAAAATAATTAAGATTAAATAATACGAATTTAAAAAGGAATAATTAAAAATTAAATAAAATGTTAAAATAAATAAATATAATTTTGTATGAATGGGAAAAAACATTTAAAAAATCACTACTCACACACACAACACCGGATACGAAACCGATGTCACTCTCGCACTGCACCAACATCGATTACGTAACCGGTACCACACACACATAATCGCACTGGTTATGTAACCGGTGCACAAACACTAACAAAGCACCATTGTGCTCTCACTCACACACCACCCACACACCACCCACACACCCCCTCCCCCCACACACCCCACACCGGTGTGCTCTCACTCTCACTCTCACTCATTCTTCCCTCTCACGTGTAGGGTTAATTTGGTAAAATGTACAATATTACTCTTAAATCGTTGCTTAGCAAGGATGAGATATGGAAGCCATCCCGCAAATCCGTGCTTCCAAATCACTTCACATCGTCTAAAAAGAACAAGTGACTGTCCACAAATTCGTCGCTGGATATGACTCCAAATAGTGCCATCCATGCAAGCAACACCGCATAAAGTTGAACTAGTTTAATAGGCTCCGGACATTGATTGGAATAATTAGTATAGATGCATTAATTTAAGGGAGGGATTGAGTTTTTGCCAGTTTGTTATTTATTATTCTGTTTGTTAAATATTCGTTAGAACTGGTGGAGAAGTTGCTCCAAATATAATTGATATTGTAACAATTTGTTAGAAAAAAAAATTGACGAAAGAATTTTTAATTTATGCTGTTAAATATACTTTAAAACTAAATTAAATGATGAATAATTTTTTTTTTTAAATGCTAAGAGGTAATGAATGTTTAAAGGAGTTTTGGAAGAATGACTCCACTAAATATATCCTTATATAAAAGTTACATGTCTATATCAAACAAATGAAACTAAACATTTAAAAAGAACGTGAAAGAAGACTACCAATTTCAAAGTCTCTCCCATGTTTATTTCGGAACTAATTTGACTATGCACAAAGTCAGAAAACGAGACTTTTCTTTGGTTTATTTCGATTATAGAATTACAATGGAAATTGCCAGGGACGACAATGTTTCGCATCCAGAGACAGATTGCATGCATTTTCAGCTATATTGTGAGCATTCATCCATTCATTTATAGATCTTATTGTTATGACAAGATGAAAAGAAAAAAGAGATTTAGAGAAAAAAACCACACACAAGTGGTCGTTAACGTGAACTACGTCCACGGATGATCGGAGTGTTTTTTATTTCTAAATAATAATAGACATACATGATATATAATTTCTTCTAGGTATATAATTTCTTTTCAAGTTGTAAAACGAATACCATAAAATAGCAAACATGTCTTCTAGGTATATACTTTTGTACGTTCCTTTTAATCCTGTAGAGGTTCATTGGAATCAAGCAGAAAAAGCACTGCACGGACATCGCTGACTATATATTCATTACAAAATAGAAGTGGAACAAGTCAAAGCGGAAAAGGGTATTTGTTCATGCAGAACAATAATAGATCATTATGAGAGACAAATATTGCCTTACTAATCATTGAATCTCCCAGATAGATACTCTGCGGTCTTCCAAGGCATGTCTTCCTATCTAGTTGCCGGCTGGGACATGTGAGAGGGTACATGTAGAGGAGACTTCAACAATCAAGTCAACGAGAACTCTCAAATCAAATCTCAAATTTCAGTATTAATGAATTGTATACCATTAATTATTGAGTTCTACCTAAATATAGAGTATTAATCATAGCTTACCTGGCTTACGGCTGAGCTTTTTTGGGCTCGATGGGCTTCATTTGGGTTTGTATGGGCCTAATCAGGACTCAAATACCATGCTTATAACTTGATCTTGGGAGTAGGCGGCCTTTACTCATATGTGATATGCTTAAAGTAGGTGACTCTAATCGTTATGTATTCAAAATAGGACTATAGATTGATGACTAGGATCGGATATCTATTTACACCGACTATGCGTTGATTTTTGGTATATAATTGATTAGTGATATAACTTAATTTAGGACTATAAGTTAGCCACTGGACCAGATATTTAATATTGCCGGTCTTAGTCCGCAGTATAGTACAGTATTATTTTTACGTTTTCAGTTTTCTTCATCAACTTTCCTTCTTCTCTCTTCAACGTCTCAACATTTCGCCTTGTGTTAACTTGAATAACATTTTAGCCTATGCTTGGAAAGATTGGGCCTAACAAGCATAACCTTTCTTATTTTTCACTTATGGTATTTAGACCGTATTTGTTTAGTTTTAAAGGTATTAATTACATTCAACGTTTAAGTGTTTATATACTAAATTATAAGGCTTTCAAAGTAAGTAATAAAAGATTAAACTTTGCATGCACGAAATTCCATTTAATGAATGGAACTGATATAATAATAACGAATATTGGTTACATAATTTGTTAATAATTACTTAATTATTTATAAAAATATTATTTGTTAACTTACATATTATTCTTACTATATATTTTTATAAAATATTATTAATTGAATGTATATTAAAAAGTTAATAAACTTCTTTTATATGTTTGTTGCTGTCAAAAATTTTCTATTATATATATATATATATATATATATATATATATATATATATATATATATATATATATATATATATATATATATAATTAACCTTATCCATGCATTATGAATGATGGTACTTGCGCAACTTCACATCACATCTTAATTTACCAAAGCAATCACCAACATAACCTCTGTTCTGTATCACTATCCAGAAAAATTATATCTTCGTGCCTCGTTCGACCAATGTATACAAAGTATTACTGATACAAGGAACGAGGAAAGAACAAAAACACCATCTCGTAGGCCAGGGTATAGTGAATTTTCAAGTTATATTTTTTGTTGTATTTGATTTCATTTTTCTTTCACTAGTGGGAATAAACTTAAATGTATTAGTTGTTGTAAATAATTAACATATTAGTCATTGTGGGTAGTTAATATATTAGTCGTTGGAGTCTTTGTAGTTAATAAATTAGCTTTTCTTGTATGTTTTGACTACAACATGATCAAGAATATGAGAGTCTATGAGGGGTAATCATGAATTGGATTCTTAAAGATCCAATCCAAATCCATTTTAGATCCAAATAATATGATTAGATTTCGGAATAAAATCCAATTTTTTCTACAAAGCTAGTTTGGATTTTCCTAAAATCTAGATCCACATATTTGGATCAAGATCAAAATTCAGATCCAAATATTTGGATCAAGTTAAAAATCCAAAATCCATTTTTTATATAAAGAAAAATTAAATTGAATTTTCTAAAACTTGTGTAATCGGGTCTGACTCGACCAAATACAATTGATTTTCGCTCGGGGTCGACTCGATCAAATTTCAGTTGGGACAAACTCACTTGAATAGTGTTGAATTTTGCTCGTATGTCTTTTGGAGAGTAGTGGGAAGGGTATCTCTACATAGTTGTATCGAAGGTTAACTTTGTTGGGGAAGTTTTGGAGGAAAATGATGGGAAGTGGTATTTATGTACTTAGTTGGGGAAGCTCTCGGGGAGAGTGGTAGAAACTTGCACCTGGGTTTTTCGCTCATAAGGCTCTTAGAGAGTAGGAGAAGTGGACCCTATCTGTAAGGCTTGTGAGAAGCAAGAAGGGTAGTTGTCCTAGTGGTGAGCAGTTGTTGGTAACTTGCATGTGAGAGTTACAATGGAAACCTGATTCCTGACGTTGAGAGCAGTAGTTGGTTTTCTATTGTTATGATAATGTGCGAAGATGAGCTTGTTAGCCAATGGTTAGAGAGATTGCGAAAGGTGGTGCTTGATGATATAAATTGTATTAATTTATTCAAACTAAAACCCTAATAGTATAAAAAAATAAACAATTTATAAAAGTTGGAAATTTTATTTAATGTTAGAGTATGTGATGGTTTATAGTGTTGTAGTAGTTTAGTATATGCAATTTTAAATTGATTTGTGGTGATTGAAAGTTGATGGCATGTATTGGTTGTTGAAATTGCGAATGTGTGTGTTGACTTAGAGAAAGGTCATGCACTTTGTTAGTCTTTAGTAGTGAGCTTGAGTTTTGACTCCGTCCATAAGTCTCTTTAGGAAAGTAGTGAGTAGTGGTCTTTGCTAATATGTCTCTTGAAGAGCAGTAGGAAGCATAACTCTACATAGTTGTATCGAAGGTGAACTTTGTTAGGGAAGTTTTGGAGGAGAGTGACGGGAAGTGGTATTTATGTATATCGCTAGGTAAGCTCTTGAGGAGAGTGATGGAAACTTGCACCTTTGTATTTTGCCCATAAGACTCTTGGGGAGTAGGGGAAGTGAACCCTGTCCATGAGGGTTGTGAGAAGCAAGAAGGGTAGTTGCCCTAGTGGTGAGCGGTTGTTGGTAACTTACGTGCGAGAGTTACAATGGAAACCTAATTCCTGACACTAAGATCAGTAGTTGTTACTATGCTTTTATGATAATGAGCAAAGATGAGCTTGTTATCCAAAGGAATATATATATATATATATATATATATATATCCAAGTGGTTGTTCAACATAAACTTCTTCCTTTAGGATTCCATTAAAAAATGTTGACTTCTTGTTCATCTGAATGATTGACCGATATGAGCTATTAATGAAATTACCAACTGAACTGTCTCCATTCTTATGATTGACGCAAATGCCTCGACATAGTCAATTCTCTCATTTTGTTTATAGCCCTTAGCAACAAGTTAGGCTTTTGACGGGTTCGAGCCCCGTCAATCCCGTTGGATATAAATCCAAAAAAATAAAAAATAAATTCCTTTTTTGTGTATTTGTAGGGAATCAAATTGATAAACAAAATTTTATTTGGGGCTCCCCCTGCTTTTTCATTTGTTTCGCCGAAAAAGGAAGGAAAGGGATTTTGGACTTTCATCAAGAATAAATGTTTTTTTGTTTTATTTAGTATGGATAAAAGATCTTCCTATGTTATACTATTTCAT
>Ga0214543_1009906_pt1 | contig 14505 bp, 9 predicted proteins | sample CNSS2metaG_FD_160094 | JGI IMG/M metagenome (GOLD analysis project Ga0214543, IMG submission 160094) | Root nodule microbial communities from cowpea collected in UCLA plant growth center, Los Angeles, California, USA - CNSS2 | ecosystem: Host-associated > Plants > Roots > Nodule | place: USA...
ATGCAGCACAACTTGGGAGAAAGGAAAGGCCACATAACATTTGCCACTCTTTGACAATATATCACATATCTTGATAATATTATAAAAAATATTGTCTTCATTTTGTTTTAGTGAAACTATTCCTATGCTGTGACTAGCTTCTGATCATATTAGCAAATCTAGTGATGTCACTGAATAGGAAGAGAGTGTAACATTCATGTACTTGTCAGCATTCTCTAGTGAACTTGTTAGTGGCACCACCTGTGTTTAAGATGAAGGTAACAAATGATAAATGACATGAATTAGTTTACATGGCCTGATAACTATGTAATGAATATAGCAAGTACTAATAAGCCAAATAGTACCTTCTTGGGGTCCAAGAAGGAATTTTCATCCATTAAGTTGGTTGATGTAAGAACTGTTTTTGTAGAACCAAATTGTTGCACATTTGAATTCAACCCATTTATATAAATGCCAAGGCTCTCTGAGGCGCTTCCAAAGTTTACTACCTGTACAAAATAAAAATCAATAACTCCTAGTGAATATAGTGCTAGTGAAAAGCAGCTTCAGCAAATAGAAATGCTGATCAAAGATAAGAAAATCAGTTGGTGTTAATCTAATCAAAGATATGCTTGTAGTCTTTCACGTTCAAGGACATTTTGGATATAGCAATATCAGTTTCAATTTAGTCGAAAAGGGCACCTCTTACCTTTATTCTTAGGTAGTTTTTCTTCTCTGCAGAATTTTCCCAAATAATTGCAGATGCAATAAGTTTATTAGATGAAGATGTAAAGAGTGTTGAGTCAAGAAATGTTGCTCCAGTGGACTCAATAAAAAGTTTCTGAACCCAATAGCTAGGAGTTCCATAGAGCTGATAAGAGTCAAACACAATTGCATCGGGAATCCATCTGTAATGACACATTTACACAGTCTCATGTTACTGAGAATCATGTTGGAGTCTACAAATAGTTTATCACAAGAAATTTTCGAAGTGCCTTAAGTTTAGAAGATTTCACAGAAAAAAAGTACGAGAAAATCACCTCCTGTCATTTATGTTCGAGAAAAGTGGCGCATAAGAAACCATCTGGACAATATCACTGCATCAGAAAAATAATATAAATGAAAAACTTTGTATGGTTAATGTTAAAAAACCTTCATAAAACGGAACCAATATACAATGAAAAAAAAGGCTATAGAGTACCTGTTCTTCTCCAGTCCAATAAGAAATGCAGCTTCAGCTATAGCAGCCAAAAGACTTCCATTTGCAGCATCTTCTTTCCACACAGCATACTCACTCACAAAAGCCTGTAAAACCATATATATTGAGTACTCACATAACAGACAATGCATAACTTAACAATCCATAAGTAATGAATTAGAAGGGTGTTCATTAAAAATCAAGATTAATCAAACCTTTGGACCAGCTCGTGATGTGTGATCGAACTGAGTGGACTTAGAAAACATGTCATTGGAGTCTGTATAAATCTAATAAAAGTAAAACGTAAGAAGGATGATAATTTGAAAACCAAATAAAAGAACATCAATACACTTGCTAAAGTAAAATCAACAAAATAAAAGTTCAAGAAACAATGTGAGAATGTTATCTTTACATGAAACTCAAATAAATCAGCTGGATGCTTTAATGGTGCAGTAGAAGCATCACAATTTGAGATAATTTGAATATCTGGGTTGGCAGATCTTATAGCCTCATAAAACTTAAGGTAGTTTCCTAGAATAAAATAAGAAAAAAGTGTTAATAGTTTAATACATCAATCTTTATATTTCTGCAAATATCAAAGGCGTTGAGTCATAGAAAACAAGTTTTTACAATTAACATACAGGAAGTTTCATGAATGGCTTACAAGTGTGTGCTCAAAAGAGAATGAAAAGCAATTAAACTGCATACCTTGATAATTAAAATGCCAACAATCTTCATTTCCAACAGCAACATATCTCAAGTCAAATGGTTTAGGATGTCCCATTGCAGCTCTAACAGAACCCCATTTTGATTCAGGAGAGCCTCTTGCAAATTCAATGCCATCCAGGGCATCCTTTTGATTCAAAAATTCCATAATAATAATAAATATGTGTGTGTATATAAATTCATAAATGCTAAGAAGAAAAGGGCAGACAAAAAAAGCTGTACTTGCACATAAGGAGCTAGGGCTGATGCATTAATTTCTTCACGAACGCTGATACCTATGAATAAGACATTCAAATAAATAGAAAACAAAGACAAATTAATTCAAATAGTGGTGGTTGTTGGGATTGAATTTGAACTAATGCAAGAAGAACATCTATATAATATACCAGCGTTGAACACCCATATGGGAAATGCACCAAGGTCCTCTGCTAGCTGTTCAAGAAATATTGAGTCATTATATTTATTCAACTAAAGTAGGGAAAATTTAATCATAGTTGTTAGAGAATGATATATACTCACTTGAAGATATTCAAAATAACCAATTCCATCATCGCTCCAATAGTTCCAAATATCATCGAAATGTCCAGGTCTCTCTTCCCATGGTCCTATTGTATCTTTCCACTGATATCTGTTTTGCAGATGAACACCTTCAACATACGTACCACCTAATGCAGTAATATTGACAAATAGTGTTAGGTCTTAATAGATTTTATTTTACACAAAGTTTAGAAAAATGAAATATTATTCCGTTCTAAGAGTTGAGAAGAAACCAATATTTGTTGACACATGTGTCTTTGAACTAGTTGGTTCAAGATATGAATCCTAATGATATCACTTTGAATATGAAATAATATAGAGAGGGAATAACTTCACCTTGTATAGATCTTTCACCATGATACAACTTTTTTATATTACTTATAATTATCCATAAGTTGATTTATCAATATACTCAATTGAGTTACTTAGGTAAGAATTCAGCTTTAGGTACCCAACAACAATATGAAGTTGTATAGCAAACCTTAATCATACAGTTTGGACATACCAGGAAATCTGAGAAATTTAGGTTTCAAATCTGCCACCATTTGAAAAAGGTCCTTTCTGAAGCCATGGCCCTGTTTCGAGAGAAAAAGGATTTAAAGGAAAAACAATAATACAGTAACAACAAAATGGTCAGGTACCAAGCTTAGTTACTCATACATTACTAGACGAAATACCAGAATTTAGGGTGAAATTTTATAGAATAATAAGCACTAAAATGATGACATAAACATTAAATCTATGAACTTAAAGTAATGAATAGCTTCATTTATTGATTTATAAGTTGTGATTGTTTATTCTACTAACCATAATAGTGTCCAATGGCATAGCTGACACCTGGTCTAACAAGAAAGTCCCTTCACTGGTTGTGGTTATTTGAAGACATGAATAGTGATTAGTATGTTTTGCTTCCACTATTGTCTCCACCTTTTTCCATTTTTTATCTCCAAAAACATGCCTGTCAAGGACCATGTATGAGTCATTTTAATCAATACGAAATGTGGATTTATGGCTTATTGAGCATAGGCTATAGAATCTCTACAATGTCTTCTAAACAAAAAGGAATTTACCTGGTATTTGATGCCACTGTCTTAACATCAACACCCGTGAATGAAAGTTGAAAATCAAACTTTGTTTCTGATTTAACATGGTAGACCACCTTGTACCTCTTTCCTTGCTCCAAATTCTGAACATAAAAAAAGCTACTCCATGTAAACACAGTGTGATTTATATGAGCCTTTTTCATTGTCATTATTATATATGTTAAAGATTTAAACTTACATAACACAAACAGAAGTAAAATATGATGAAAAAAGTTATAATGTGTGTGTGAATGAGAAGTACATATGATTTTTCTTACCATGCCCCAGTAGCCAGGATTAGAGATACCAACGGCACCATATGGGCAAGGTTTGAGACCCCCACAATACACCTTCATTTGTAATGCAGCTTTATTACGCTCAAAGCAAGAGGTATGGTTTATTGATACAGAAATGGATGACTCATTTCCAATAACTGACCAAGGATAAATATTTAAGGTGTTGTCTGGTCCTCCAGCTTCAAAGCCTAAAGAAAAATAATAGAAAAATACGTAAAAAGATACTGAAATCTAAAGAAAAGTTTATAGATTTGGAAATAACCTCTATTGCTTACAAGTTCTGCCCACAGTCCCCCAGCACCAGCATGATTTATCTCCTGAAAATTAAATTCAAAGAAACTGATGAATTTATAAAAATTGAAATGAGATTAGTTTTTTTTTTTTTTTACTTTTTTTTCTTTCTATTTGGATGATAAATGAGATTGGTCTGTTGCAATCCACAAACAATTTTAAAGTCAGGTTTTCATGATGAGAGCCAAAAATTGTCATGCATGTCTGCAATGAAGTTAAACGAGTAGCCTTTATCATACAATATCTTGATATCATACAGTTTATTGTACATTATCTAAAAACCTGTTTAGCATCAAAGGTCTTGCCGTAAACCAAGTCTTTCAGATAACTGTCAAATTTTAAGGGGGTCATTGGCAGATCTTGGTAGGAAGGGAAATATGATGTGTTTATGCTTGGAAAATAGCTTAAACTACACTAAGAAGAAAGAAACACCACCATCCATGTTATTAGGAGTAAGAATAATTGGCTTGTGAGGAGAAGGAAGGTTGCATACCTCAAAGAACACTCCATGAAAACTTTGAGGAATTCTCCTTGGATTCCCCTTACCAAAGGAAGCATTTACAACCAGTGTTGAGTTCGCATCAGCACAGCAATGTTGAAACGAAAGAAAATGAATGAGGAGGGAATAGAGCATAACACCAAACCAAGGCCTGAGAGAAAAAAACACCATTTTGGCAAAGGTTTGGTGACAAATTTTGTGGTGGTGAAGATTTTTGTCTAACAAGTCACATTATATAGGGAATGAACATTCCTAACAAATATGCTCCTCCAAACTACCTAAAAGGAAAAGGTATGAAATGTAATAGAAAATACTACTTTTATTCATTCTTTTAGTTATGTTCTTGATTGGTTTTGTTTTGAGTTCATCTATATCACATTTTCACATGAGACATATTGTTTGTCTTATACCAGAGTTTTACAAGCAAAACATTTCTATAAAAAACCTGTATATATAGTGCGGGTAATACGAATTGGCCTGGATACAGCTATATGATCTTTGACATCTACTTACATAACAATAATTTGCTCAATTCATAAATAAAATATAACCAATGAAAATAATGAAAATTGTATTATTAGATTTGGTGACTACATAGTCTGCAGAATCCACAAGTAAAACCAGCTCAGAGTGTAGGTTGTATAGATCGAATATGAACAACCCACATTTAAAATTTTTGTCCAAAAATCAACATGCATCTACACAAAGTACATGTAGGTAATATGAGGACTTTATACAAATACCTGGTCAACATCTCCCAACTTTTTGTTATTTGGTTGGAGTACCCACTTCATATTTGATATGACTTGATAAAATAAAAATTGGATAGAAAGGAGCTGTCACTGATAATGGCATCTTTCTCTCAATCCATGCAAACTCTCAAACAGAGTTAATTTGCAATTCTGCAGCACATAGCTTACCAACCCTTACTTTTTCATTAGATGAAATGTATTGGGTTGAAGAATCTCCTCACCAAATTGCATCTATTCTCATCTCTGATGTAAATCATTCCGACGTTTACACAAAGCCAAATACATTTCCAAAACTAAAAGAATGAAAACAACACATTTTAAGTTAAGTTTAAATGGTATGTCTATTGTTTTCTAATCAAATTTAGACTAATTGTAATTTTGATATTTAACTTTTTTGAGTTTTTACTTATATTGAGTAAGCTGATGGTGTCCCTCCCACTGCAATTACTGTCATTTTTGAAGTTACTGGTGTCAAGTTTCTCTCCATTCTCTTTCTGATAGACCCAAAAACAATGGATGATGAAGCTGAATTTTTTCATATGGTTGTGAATATTTAAAACTTAAATAATCAAAATTGTGTTAAAAAATTAAAATCCAAAGTTACAGATAATTAGATAAGAGATTTAAACTGTTTAAAAAAAACTTAGAATCACAATTACGGATTTTATAAAATATTGCAACCAAATTAGAATTAAGCTTAAATTTCAGGGGTATGTATAACACTGACAAACCTCAAATATTTGTTATTCATAAATTAGAATGAACATCCATCGAAATGGTGACACACACACTAAATGTTTAGTCTATTTAACATAAAGAAATAGTTACACAGAATTTTGTTTAGTTTATAGTCACATTTTCCATTTTTCTGATCTCTTGCTCTGTCTTCTGTCCTCTTCTTCATTTTTTCAGGTCACCTTTCAATTTTTGTCACTGTTATGAGTAACTTCTATTGTATGTAATCTCAAAAGTGTATAAAACAAAAACAGGTCACATGCTACATGTTACCTTTTATATTTATATATATAATTTCAAAGTCGTGTAAGGTGTACATAATCAGTCAAAAAAAAGTGAATTGTTTAATTTTTGAAGATCTGTTTGAACAAAGTTTCAAGGTACTCATTATGCCGAGTACCTTGAAATTTATTTTCAAATGATTCCTTTTCTTATTCACTCCAAAATGAAGCTCAAAATGTTAAATTTTTGAGTTCAATAACCTCTTCTTTAGCAGTACAACAGTGCACCATGAGATGCATCTAAATACTTGAGATCAATACCTAAAAATGGTTAACAGTTGGATTAAAATTCATGATTAAAACTGTGATGTAGTTTAAAAAAGGTGAACAGAGTGTTTTCCTATGAACTCAGGAAAATAATAAGATGCTGATATACTTCAAAGTGTTTGATAAATGCTTGTGACTACTCATTCTTGTGACTAAACTTACAAATGGTACATCTTGCCAGTTAAGCATCAATGATATATGATTCTGAATGAATAACAATTTTATACATGCCAACCAGTGTAGGGTTCCATGTCTGAAACAGCGTGAAGAAGATAACAAGAACAGTTTTTGTCTAATCTCAGACATCGTTTTCACAAATTGTGGTCTTGTATGCATGTGAGTTGGTCTAGTAGTCACTGTAGGCATGGCCATTTGGGAGAACCCACCTTACATACACGATTAAGCTAAAGGTTTATGTAATTGAAAATGGACATCTACCAAACAAAATGACACATTTAAAGGAACAAAAAAGATTTGGAATTTTGTTATACTCTTTTACTACAAAATTGTTTTTCCATCATCATTTGTTCATCACATTCGTCCAACATTTTGAGTATTTTCCTTTCTAAGGTTTAATCTCAATCACGATGGACGCATCTACTGGTTTACAATAAATAGGATGATGATGATACCTTCTGCACCCTTTACATTTTTCTCTACCATCCTTTTTCAGCTCAACAAATTCTAAACCTAAAATTACCTCTAGTACTAGTATATACTTTGTAATAATAGATATAAGGTTTAAATATATCACTGGTAAACATTCATAACATATAAATTAATTATCACTTAATTAGTGAACCATAATTTAAATAAATATATTAGAAATAAATAAGATTAAGATAACTTGGTCAAAAATAATTATATTTATTTTCAATATTTAGTTATTTGAAGAATAGTCTTATTTATTTTTAATATTTATTTTACTTAGTTTTGACTAAATCGATGTTAGTCTAACACTAATGAAAATAATTTTACTTATTAAAAAACTTAAAAATAGTTAGTATCACGGTGAACTTTAACGTTTAACGTTAAACATACTCTATTAGCCTAACACAAATATTTTAAAAACAAAATAACCCGCATTGGTTTAGATATACTAAATCAATTTTATTAACATCCAAAAGCAAATTTTATTAGTGTCAGACTATACTGATACTAATTCTTATTAGTGTCGGCTGAACCAATATTAATTTCACAATAACATAATTATTTGCTAAGTTACAAATAATTTTTTATTTTTAATTAAAAAAAAAAAAATTAATCTTTTGTATCGTGTTACAATCAACTAAACCATCATAATTTGGTTGGTTAAGTTATGTTTTATTGTAATGATTATTGCTTTGAATACTTAAATGTTTTTTGTTTATGGGTAAAATTTGTCAAGAAACTAATACTAGAAGCAAGGTAGTAGTAGCTCTCGGAGAAAAAAAAAACAAAAAATCAAGCATTATAAAGAATTCTCCTTTCACCGTGTAAACAAACAAGTACATATATATAGTCGTAGAAAATTTACACAATTAAGTAAAATCATATAGGAGTTCATTCATAACTTCTAAACAAGGACAGTGGAAATTTGATCACTTTAAATTTTAAATAAGAACGATAACATTCATGTTAAACAAAAAAAGCTTATGATTAGCAAATAACCAAATGAAAGTATATTTCATTATTGCAAAGAGAGAAACTGTTTTTTACCTATCATCATGGATCCAAGCAAATCCAGGTCTGTTTTCACTATGCAAGTGTTCAAAATTCCATCAGATTTAGATAAAACAATAATTTTAAATAACTTAATGAACCAACTAATACATGTTTCAAACTATAACAAATAAAGTTCTCATAACTACAACAAAAACACCATGGTAGTCCTAATCGTAATCCAAAATTAGCAAAATGCTTTGTTGACTAATTAAACCTTCTATCCAAGTCATATAAAGTATATTCTGATTTGTTACTACAAATATAATGTCCAACAAAAGCGACAGAGAAGCATGAAACTAAATCAATTTGCCTCATGTTACAAATGCAAGAAATCCCAGCTCAGCAAGCACAAACATATATTTGAAAGTAAAACTTTGCATACAAAGCAACATGCAGAAATAATAACATTATCTGACATATAGTAAGCACCAATTCCAACCTTACATCACAAATACATTATTCTCACCCTCTAAAGTAATTGGTACCACAACTTTTTTAGTTAAACAGATAGAAATTGCAACATTGAGCATAAATGAAAATAAAGAATTGTAATTGGATGTACACTAAAAAAAAAACTATCAGTAGACAAAGTCTTTTATAATAATGAAATTCCGTCAAAAATTGCTTTCATTGCATTCATGATTGTCGTTGTCTGTCGATATCACCTCCACAGTATCACCTACACAATTGTCATTATCACCTTCTTTTCGCATCTTCCTTCTTCTCTACTTCCTCTCTTTTTTATCCACCTCCTCTTTCTTCTTCTCATTTTCCTTTTAAGCATTTCTAATTAATTTATAACAAATACATAGTTAGATTTTGTAGGATAATTGATGTCCAGTTTATTGATAGATTTACTCACAAATTTTAAAAAGTACGATTATCGATGAATTTACCAACCTATTTTATAAAAAGTAAATTAACAATATATTTTTTAGAAATTCAATTATCGACAAACTTTAAAAACAATCCATTATCGATGGATTTACCGAATAATTTTACCATGAAACGATCAAAGTCCAACGCGAAAACTTTGGTACTCATTTTATCGACAAAATTTAGCAACAAAAATATTCGTTGATAGTAAATATTATAAATTGTTACTGACATATATTTTTGTTAGTAATAAAAATTATAATTTATTGAAAAATATTATCGACAAATTTTATTGATAGATTTTCATTATTAAAAAATATTTTATCGATAATTAAAATTCTAAGATTCATCAGTAAAATTCATTGATAAATCAAAATTATTGATGTTTTTTTTTCTGCTGATAAATCTTGTCAATAATTTAACATTTTCTTGTAATGTCTCATTCTTCTTCTTTACATATATAAGTGATGAGTTAGGGTACTTACAAAGATACTTCAACATTCAAATCAATAATACGTCAGAGCATAAATAAGATAATATAATCAATAAATAATGTGTACCTTGTAAATAATGTCTTATTTACGGTACTCTAATAGCCCATTACCTAGAGGGGTCTGGATTAGTAGGTACAAGATGTCTTAATATTGATTAGTGTTTTATACTGTCTTAAACGTGACATTCCATTGAGTAGTTATTCTATGATTATATTGTCTTGAATAGGTGACCTCTTCTCGTCTTATACTATATAAATACCATCCAAAAATAACATTCGTATACTCCCACACAAATGGTATATTTCTAACAGAATTATCATCATTAATCTTAGTTTGAGCTAACAACATATATCATTCTACACCACACTAGAAATCTTGAAAAACTTGGAAATATCGATTATTTTTAACCATGATATGTTGGAAAGCCCTAAACTACTCATGGAAATTCAAACAATTAACAATGGCCAGTTCTAGATCATCTAGTGAATAAACAATGCAAAAACAACAAAGAATAATTTTATTCCAGTTCATCTAAACATATAAGATACTTTCTCATTATCCCTTAATATAACTTAAGAGATTCAAGAATTAAATGAATTATGACACTAACTACACAAATAAAATTTTTGTTACAATGAATACACAAATCACTCATTTTTTGTCTTGTCTTAATCTCCTATAACAGAAACAAGAAAACTCTATACTTCATTGATAGCAAAAGGTATTGTTACAAAAAAGGAATATAAAGGAAGCAGAAAACCTAACTAAATCAAACCTATCTTTATTGGATAATAGGTACTCACGCTATCAGAAACTTGTTGTAAGGACAGGACATGACATCGGAGTTGAAAAATGCGAGGGTCGTTTTTGCGAGAGAATCGAGTTTGAAGATCTTTCCATATCTCATGAGCGGTGGAAGTGAAGAGGATGCTTGTACAATCTCTTTCGAAACTAAGTTGTATAACTACGAGATGGCGGCACTATTTCCCCTAGAACAAGCTGGGAAAGAAGGATCATTGTCCGATGGTGGGGGTAGGGTTCCATTGATGAGTGAAAGTTTGTTCTTGACTGAGAGAGCAACCCTTATCACATGACTCCAAGTGATGTAATTTGTGTTATCTAAGGATTAAGAAGTAAGAAGAAGGTCAGGTCTTTACGAATGGTGTAAGAAAAGGGGATGGGTAGGATCTTGATGGGGTTCTTTAACAGTGGTGAATGAATTGTTGGTGTCGACAATGTAAGATCCGGGAAAATTAAATAAATAAATAAATATTTATTTAATAAATACAAGGGCGGAAATACCTAAGTTAATTAATGTGGAGAGAGAAAATAAGGAATAGTATTTGCTCAAGTGGTTGAAAGTACTTGACTATTATGAGAAGATTTGGGTTCGAGTTTTATGGATACTATTAGTGTGTGAATTTAATTGTTTTATTATTTTAATAATATGCGGGACCATATGCAGTGATAATATAATCCTAGAAGTATAGGAATTATCATGAAATATGAATTGGTTGAATGGTTGTGCATTATACTTTGTAATGTGAAGGTTGTAGGTTTGAACCTTGGCTAGAATAAAATTATAAAATATTATATTTTTGCCTTAGGGACAAATTTGAGTAGATGAAAAGTTGGGGATAAGTTCTATGAATCTGGACATAGACAAGGGGATTTATGGGAGTTGATTAGCCATTAAAGACATAATTAGTTCAGATTTAATTGTTTTAATTTAATCAAATTAGTATTTTTTTAGGGATTTAATTAAATTATTATTTTTGGGTTTGGGTCATGTGGCTGTTTTTAATTTTTATTAGGGTTAAATATGTTTTTGGTCCCTTAACTTTTAGTAAATTTTGGAATTAGTCCATTTTGAAACTTTGGACCAATTTAGTCATTGATCTTTCGAAATATGTGGATTTAGTCCTTTTAATCAAATTTTGGTAGGTTTATTGGATGTTTCGTACGCATTTCAGAATTGTATTTGAGTTGTTTATACTGTTTGACACATTTTTGCTTTAATGTTAAATCAAATACTATTATGAAACGCACTTGAAATGTCAAATAAACTTAACAAAATTTGATTAAAAGGACTAAATTCACGCATTTCAAAAGATGGAGGACTAAATTGGTCCAAAGTTTCAAAATGGACTAATTCCAAAATTCACTGAAAGTTAAGGGACCAAAAACATATTTAACCCTTTTTATTATTATTATTTTCTCACTGCTACCACATGAAAATAGGGAACACCGAACCTTTGGGTCTTTTAAATCCTAAATCTTTAGTTAATTGGGGAGACCATAAGCATAAAGAAAAAAAAACACTTTTGAAGGTTAAGGTTATCTTAAAGAGTGGAGTGACGACGGCAGAGGAAACATTTTTTAGGGTTTTTGAGTGTGTAGAAAGAGAGAAAAAGAGAGTGGCAAGAGAAGGAATCGTGGGAAGCTGTAGAGAAGAGAAGTGAGTCAACAAGAGAGAAGTGTTGGAAGAACTACTTCATGAGGTAGGGGAAGCTTGACCTTGATCTGTGTTGTGTTTTATGCTTGTCATAGATTCTAGAATATTATATGTTTCCTTGCTACGCGTGGTATTGTTAAGAGTTTTCTGGGTGTTGAATGGGTAACGGGTGTAATGATGGATATTGTACCTGTTGTGGGTTCTGTTCCTTTGCTCTCTAATTGTGTTTTAATCTTGGTGATTGGTGGGCTACGATATGCAACAAGAAAGTGGATGTTTATCCACTCTAATTTACGTAGAGGTGGGTTCTCCTTGCATGATCAACCCAAGCTCGTGTTTTATGTTGTGTGAGCATGATGTTGGTGAATGATAGGGCCATGAGTGGTTTGTTTGTAGTGCATGAGACTTAGTTTTCCTCTCTTATGACTTTGGGATGCAACAGGTTTTGTTTGGGGTTTCATCTTTTCAACTCTTCTTTGAAGCTTTGTTGCATGAGCATTTAAAAACCCATAGCATGCATAGAGAGTTACTCTTTGTATTTTATGGTGCAGTGTGTGACTCATGCATTTTGTTTCATTACCCAATCACATAATTCATGTAAAATGGTTTCAGAACTTCATCATTTTGGTTTCAAAAATTCTTTGGTCGTTTTTGATTAATGTGAGTGTGATGCCAATGCTTAAGTCCACACGATTAGGTTACGCCAGTTGCATAATGAGTCCTTTGGTTTTGAAATGGTGCAACACTGGAGTGTTTATATTATGGTACATGGTGGGTGTTTTTAAATGTGTGGTACAACCAACTTTAATTATTTCACGTGAGGGGTATAGGATTCCATGGTATTCAGAAGGTTGTTTTTGTTTAATAGGTTTTTTTTTATACGTATGGGTCCCACTAGAGGTTTAAGGTGCATTAAAGTATTATTATGGTGTCATTGGGATGCGTGCTACTTATATCCTTCCATAATTCATAATGGTATCTATTTGTTTTTTTTTACGTGAGTGGTTACGTAATTATATTTTATAATTACAATTCCAATTTATATTAGATTGGAAATTTAAAGGTGTTGATTGAAATGTAATATAAATAATATGGTTTTGATATTATAAATAATTAAAGTACATTTTATTATATATATATATATATATATATATATATATATATATATATATATATATATATATATAAATTATAAAAGTTCTTGAAATCTAACTCATTTTGTGGGGATAACAGGGGTATTCATAATTTTGAATGTTGTCATATTTGGGGTAATGCAAATTTTGTTGATTGTGATTATGGTGCTTAAGTATAGTACTTGGTTGCAAAGTTTAATATTATTCGAAATGTCTTATTTTCCTAAATTTTGTTTATATATCCTTGTTTATAGTTAGCTTACTCCTATTTGTTGTGTATGTGTTTGTTATTTGTGTGATGATCGTATGACGTATGTGTGATATGGGAGCGGGTGACCATACAGATGATTCGGGCATGGAGTAGATTGACGAGAGAAAGGGGTGAACTCGGGATTTCATTAGTTTTTATTAAATTATTTAAATTAAATATTAAAGATGTGTAATTTATTTTATTTGTCGTTGGTATTTGAACAGGTTTTGACAATCGAAGTTTTGAATTATGATATTTAATAAATCCAAATTCTAAGTTTTTCTTTAGTACGGTGCAAAAATAATCGTTTTGCTAAAAGTATATATTCTTTTATAACTCATCTGACATCCAATAAAATTGGGGTGTTACAGACAGTGGAACCCATAGAAAAGCACAAGAACAAAAAGAAGGACAAAGAGCGGAGAAAAGGAAAACCTAGAAAGGGAAACGAAGAGAGAGAGAAAGAGAGAGAGTTATTGTTCTATTGATACCATATTACATAAACAAGAAAACTCTTTAATTGATTGATCAGAAAAGGTACAATTACAAAAAGGGAATATAAAGGAAGCAGAAAACCTAACTAAACCAACTAAGCTAACAGAACATAACCAAACCAGAATAAGGTTAGGCTAATAACTCCTTCTATGACTACGTCCTCAAAACAAGTAACAAAGAACTCTACACCAGTGCAGGAAGGGCCTTTGGCAGCGGTTGTTTTTAATATTCTGCACCGGTTCGGGAATCGAAGCATATTGGGGCGAGGCCAAAAGAGCATAGCTTTTGGCCTCGGTTAAGAACCGAAGCCACAGAGACCCCTTCTGCCTCGGTTTTCACTGCACCCGAGGCCATAGACCCTGCCTTTTGCCTCGGTTTTCACTGCACCCGAGGCCATATGGGCTTTTTTTTTTTTTAATTCAATACCCTTTTGGCCTCGGTTTTTCTTGCACCCG
>Ga0214543_1009910_pt1 | contig 14498 bp, 5 predicted proteins | sample CNSS2metaG_FD_160094 | JGI IMG/M metagenome (GOLD analysis project Ga0214543, IMG submission 160094) | Root nodule microbial communities from cowpea collected in UCLA plant growth center, Los Angeles, California, USA - CNSS2 | ecosystem: Host-associated > Plants > Roots > Nodule | place: USA...
GTGGCACGCGTGTGCGATAGGTTGTTGGCGCAGAGATAGTTGTCCACTATCAATGCAACTTGAGACGGCGAAATGTTAACCTTTCCCAACGATTCTTTCAGCGGCACCGTTTCTTGCATCATCTTTTTTACTTTTTTATTTTTCAGACTTTGGAGAATGCAAACAGCGTCACTCTCGTATTTAAACACACCCACTGTCCCGCGCAAGCGTACATTTTTTTCAAATATTTTATGTTCTTTCCGTTTTTATTTTTCTCTTATCCTTTTGTCATTTTTTTTCTCCTTTTCAATCTTTTTTTTTTTGTACTTCTATTTTCTTAAAATAAGTCATTCTAAACTCTAATCACTCTTAATATATGAGATTCTAAATTCCAAGGACAATCTATTTATCAGGTTTAGGGTCAATTATTCATTCCCAATTACAAATAACTTAATCAAATCTACGTGGATGTGTGGGTAAATTAACAACATTTTATTTTCTAAATTCACAAAAAAATTAAAAAAGTTTACATTTTATTTTATAAATTTATAAATATTTTTTAAAGATTATTGTCTCTTATTTATATGAATGAAGTCTAATTAAATATATTTGAGAGTGTAATTGAATTTATATGAAATCCAAAGTTAATTGTGTAACATTTATTTTCTCTCCATTTTGATCTCTCTTTTTCTTAAATATTATACTTACAAGTAAAAATTACTAAGCAATTTCATTACAGGCATAACAATATGCATGTTTGGTTTTGTGTCAAATTGATGTAGAATTGATTAGAATTGATTTTTTAACGCATAATCAGTGTGTGTTTAGTTTTCAAAATCAATTAAAGTATGAAAAATTCACGTTGAATGAGAAGTATTTAATTCTTGTTTCTGCGTTGGAGAATTGATTAATCAATAATCAATTCTCCAACATTGAACCAAACACACCCAATACCAATTAGCTTTTAAGTATTATGTCAATATTCTAAGCCTAGGTGTAACACTCTCTGTTTATATTGATTATATTGAACTTTCTTATTTCAATATCTAGTATGAAGTAATTTTATGATTTTATAAGTAAATTGATATATTATGAGAAATAATTTTGTACGAAGTAAATGATGATTTTTTGGGGTGTCAACTACTTCTTATTTTTGAATTGTCTAAGTAACATTGTGATCAAATCATCATAAACCGTTGGATTAGGCTGAAAATTTTACAAAACATTCTTAAAACATAGTTCTTCACTGTGACCGGTGGGATTTTGAATTGGATATGTATTGAAGGAGCAGTAATTCCCACACTTTAGTGTAAAAGTTAGGTTTTCACATGCAATCTAGTTCTGATTTGCCTTGGTAAGAATTTTGTTCTCATATTATTAACCGTTGGATTGAGATGAAATTTTTATAAAGCGTTCTTAAGACGTAGTACTTAACTTTGACGGTTGGGATTTTGATTTAGAGATCTGTTGTTAAAGAAATAATTTTTGCAAGTTGAACTTGTGTCACTTACATCCTGTTTTGAGTTATTTTAGTAAACATTTGATTCTTGTTTCATTAGCTGTTGGATTGAGCTCATATTTGTTCAAGATGTTCTAAAGACATAGTTATTTATTTTCATCGTAGGGATTTACAAATAGTCATGTGTGGTAATATATATATGAATTTTACAATTTGGAGTAAGAATAAGTCTTTTAGAAAGTCAACAAGTCTCCTTGCAACTACCATGAAGTTGCCAACTATTGGATTTTTGACCAAGCTTCTGTATATGGTCAAAATAAATTTACCCTCACTAAGGAATCTCAAAAATCTACCATCAGTTCATCTTTATCCATTTGTGCAAGGTTTTTCCTATAAATAGGACTTCATTTCCCATATCTTCTTCACAAAATCCAAAAACAAAATAGGGAAAGAGGTCTAAACTCTTGTGAGAAAATTGAAGTAGGAGAGGGAATCCAACACCTTGAGGTCTTCATTTCCATCTTAGAGTATAATTTGTTGAAATTAAGTAACAAAATAATTAGTGATGAGTCATTATTTTCCTCAATTCCACTAGCCTTTGTGTACCCATTTGACAGTTGTTCAATGCTTAATTGTTCATCTTCTGTGTGCTTTTCATCTGCTGGGCTTTATTGGGTCACTGTTCCGAATTTGGGTTAATTTCGCATTATTTGGCCTAATTTTCGTTTTTAATTATTTTTAGGTATTTGGGTGAAGCAATTTTGGATCTTAGACATTAATATTTAGTTGAAGAGACTTGTCATATCATTTCCACGTCATCTGAGTGAATGGGCCAACATTAGAGGCCCAGAAGTGGCATTTTTGTAATTCTGCAGCTCATAATGGCAATTTTGTAAATATGAGTGGCAGGGGTGATGGGACCACGAGTTTTAGGTCTTCTTGCATGGAGGCAGCTGCATTCTTCCTCTTCCACATTCTCTCCAACCTCATTTTTTTTATGTTTTAAGCTTTGGAAGGTGACCCATGGAGGCATAAGCTAATTTTTCACGTTTTCCATTCGTTTTTCACGTTTTATGAGTCTTGGACAGCACATTGAACTTGTATTCACGTTTTCTACACCTTGGGTAACATTTATATTGAAGTATTCCCATTTTTGGTTGCTGTTTTCGTTGTTGCACGTTTTCTTTCCTTGCACATTTTCGATTCCTACACCAATTTAGGTTTTCTGCATCAATTTGCACTCATTTGGATGGTTGAATCAAAATTTATGTTGGACCCTAATTCGGATTCCATGAGGAACTAAGTTTATATGTTGATTCTTTGCAAACAATGGATTGAAACCTTGAGATTAGTGTTTTGTTCAGGGGAGTTATGTTAATCACTCAATTCTGAATTTGCGTTTGGGTTTAAATGAAGAAACCATTCTGTTTTTCCTTAATTTGCAGAGTGGAATCATTGTGTGTTCATGCTTAGTGAACTGTAGTAGATTCATGGATGTGTGCTTTGCTTAATTGCACTTGAGTTCGAGTTAATTTGCGTTAGTAGTTAATTCGGGTTCCATGAGAGTTAATATAACCATTTTGAGTTGTAATTCGTGATTGGTGGATGTTCATTTGAAGCAAGGAATCAACACTGCTTTTACATTGATTTTACACGTCTGCATTTAGGTTTTCAACTGTGTGTTGCATCCGCAAATCTGTCTGCCAACCCCCCCCCCCCCCGCTTTGTGTTATTGTTGTGTTCATCTGGAAATTGAAGCTTTGAATGAAAATATTGGTCGTTGGGAGACGACTTGGTTCACTTTCATATACTGCATTTTATCTGTTTTAATTTGGTAAGGTACGACCTCTATCAATTAGCGTTTGGACAAAAACCAAGAGGAACAGTGAATTGGGTTCTTAATAAAAATTGTGCTTTAAAATTTTTTTCCTTTTAATATCAAAGATCAATTAAAATTATTTTCTTTATTTTAATAATCACAATAAAATAAAGAGAGTAGAGAAGAGAAAATTTCACAAGGTATTTATACTTGTTTGGATCAAAAGACAGTTGTTAATCTCTAAAAAAAATGAGATTAACTCAATCACTAAAATAAATCACAAATACAATCACATATAAGAAAGTTTAGGGTTTAGAAAACACCTCCCTTGAAATCCACAAGAGATGAACACCTCTCTTGAATCACACAAGAGATGAAGAACCACCTTCCTTGAATCACACAAGGAATGAACTCCTCATTTGAATCACACAAGGAATGAACTCCTCCTTTGAATCACACAAAGGATGACTGGTTTCTCCTAGCAACAACAACAACACTCAATCACTTAAGATATCACTTGATGAAAGTTATCGCTCTACCTGTACTAGGTTTTTCAAAGCCTTCCCATAGAGAGTTCTCAAGTACTCAAACTTCTCTAACTTCTATATTTTCCAAATGAAAGCCTACCACTTTATTTATAAAAGCCTACTTAGAAATTAGGTTAAGAATATGAAAAGTTAAGTAACAACTACCATAGATAATCAATTATCATAAGTAATAATTCATTATCACAAAAACTTTTCTAAAAACATTTTTCTCGCTGTAATAATCTATTATGAGTCAACATAATCTATTATCAATAGGTGATAATTGATTATCAACAGTGATAATCGATTATTACAAAGTTTTTTCTCAAAAATCACTTTTAACTAAGATAATCGATTATCACTAAGAATAATTGATTATTCCAGTGAGTTTTGCTAATAAATAAAATTCTCTTAGTGCTCTACTATTTGAGTTTTGCCTTTAGACTCTTGATATACTAATTTAACTATTTTAAATAATATACACAAATTACAAGACCTAAACAACTAAATCCCTAAGTCTTCAATGTATCTCTTGAATTCAAGCATTATTTTAAGTCTTCAACATTTTTCCATGCATCAAGATTAAGTCTTCCATACTTCTTCATAAGTCTTCCATACTTCTTCATAAGTCATCAACATCATCATCATCATCATCATCAAAACTCCTTATTGAAGGAAGATGTTCATCTTCTTCTTTTTGTCAACAATCTGCCCCTTTTTGGTGTTGATAAAAAAAATGTTGAAGGCTTGTGATATTTATGTTCTTAATCAACAACTTAAGAGAAAAGTGTAGTTAATCCAAAAAAAATCCCCATTTTAAAACACAAAGTATTACAAGACATGAACACAAATATATCTCCCCATTTTTTATCATAATAAAAAATAAATTCTTTGGACAACTCTCCCTAAATCAGATAACTTAATAAAATAGAACTCCGTCATACTTGAATATCTCCCCCTTTTATGGTAATAAAAAATCATTTTAGAGATAAACTCCCCCTACATGTAATATTCCCCTTTTTGATAGTTAAAACAAACCTTTCAAGAATAAATACTCCCCCTAAAGCTATGACTCCCCCTAAAAACTAAGAAAGACTCTAAAGTTTAGAGAAAACCAAAGTTTATTTAAACAAGGGAAGATTACAAAAAAAAAAATATCTTTAATTTTCTAATTTCCAATTATGAATTCCAATAGTCTAAAATTCATTCAAACAGTAAAAAAATTTGAATTTTTATATTTAGCATCATAGGATAATCGATTATTACTAATGATAATCGATTATTACTTCATCAATTTTTCTAAAAAAAAAATTCAGAACATCAGATAATCTATTATTTTGCACAATAGTCAATTATTTCATAATGATAATTGATTATGACTTGAAATAATCGATTATTTGCAAGATGATTTTCGAGAAACAATAAAAGTGATCATTTTTCACAATTTAAGACATATTACTAACACTCAATATGCCTAAATCTTTTCTAAAATCATAGAACTTACCAAGATACCAAAAATTTATATTAGCTCTTAAAAATCCAAAGAGACTTTCTTAATTTTTAAATAACTTGCAAGACAGAAAAAAATAACATTTTGGTCCCCAAAAACTTATTTTAGGTCCTTTGAGGTTAAAAACATGTTACTTTATAATAAGAATCCAAACATATCTTCCATTAGGGACATCAAAATGTTTGATTCTACATTTAATTGAAGTGTGCCCCTTTTGCATACAATAAAAACATGTTACACAATTTAAATTCCTAGCATAAGGTTTACCTTTTTCTACCCATACCCTATGAGTTCTTTTATTTTTATTGATGAGTGCAAATTTATGCCATCATTTAGGCTTTAAGTTTAGTTTCTTGTTTGATTTTTGTGCTTTAAAATATTGTTTTAATTATGATTTATTCTAAGATAGCTAATTTAGCTTGAGATATAAAAACTTATTAAAAAATATTTTTTTAGTTGAATAAATGTTCTTTGCATATTATGAGATTAGATGTTTTGTTCTTTACATAAATTATCTCTATTTAAATATCCCCCTTCCTCTCTTTTTTCACATCATCTGGTATATTTTCTTCTATTTTTATGTCACTTTTATCATCCATGGAGTGTTAAGCCTCTCAAGTGATTCTACTATAATTTATTAACTAGATTTTGAGATTAGATAGAATAAATTGTTTATTCTTTTGAATCTTGTTGCAATTTATTTTTATCTACATCTTTTATCTTTTAATTAATTAACACTAGTCAAGAAAGAGTTTTTCACGACATTGATTGACGACGTTTTTCAAGCTAGCATAGAGAAATAAGAACACAGTGGCAACATTGTAGTTAAGGTGAACTTTTAATGAGGCTTCCCATATTAACCATTGCTAAATGTCCGTCCATAAGGGAAAACGACATAGGTTTTACAACTAATCGTCATCAATAAATTAAAAAATGACGCCAGTTTGACCCTCAACCATCGTTAAAAATCTTAGGACACAGAATTAATGATAGTGGCATGCAATAACTGTTGTTAAAAAGATGACCAGGTTAAAAAGGTTTGATCTTTTCACTTCCTCGCAGATGCACAATTTTTCTTCTCGTATTCCTATCGTCGACGGACACAACACTCCTAACATTTTTCACTATTCAAAGCAACTTTTGGAGTACCCTTGGATGTTGTTCTTTCTCAGACCACCCACATTGGGGTTCATCATCATCTTCCTCGTCCGGCCCTATTCCCCTACGACGTCTCCCCTTGAAGTCTCCCTACACTCGCTGTTGGAAGCTGTTATTGCTCACAAACCATTGGAAGTTGTCGCTGCTCACCCGTGGCGTTCGTGCACACATGCTGTTGTGTTCATATTTCTCGTAATCTCCTCTCTCTTTGCCACTGATGTCTCCTCTCTCTTGTTTCTCCATTGGGATTGCTTTGGTTGGCTTGCATTTTTCATTTCTCTTTTGACTTTCCTCCTGGTGATACTCTTCGTTCCACGTAAGTTGGTTTTTTCTTTTATTTTGATTTGGTCTTTTTAATTATATTAGTATTTGTTATTTATAAAATTATATATTATTTAGAGATATTTGATTAATTTTATTATTTATAGATATTAGATTAATTAAATGCACTATTATATTTGTGTTGCAATCAACAAATGTGATTATACTTTCTCAATTCCTAGTTAGATTAGAAATATTTGTTCTGTTGAATGTGATGGCATTGAGTCCTTAGGTGTTCGAAACCCAATAATTATTATTTATTATTATTTTTTATTTGTTATATTGATTTTGTGTAGTTCTCTTCCAATTTAAAATGTCCTTTTTATGTTAATTTAAATTTTATATGAAAAGTGATAGAGGTTGTACTAACAATAATTATATTAAATTTTGAATTGTTTGATTTTACAGTTTGAGAAGAGTAATTGTGTTTTATTAGTTTATTAGTACAAAAATTATAACTTACATTTCATATATTTTACGCAATTTTGGTTTATTACACTTTGTGTTGATCTTCAGGTGCATATTTGACTGGATATTTTGTGTCACCACTTTCATTTCGTGTCACCTGAAGACCAATGTGAAATGTTGTCGAAGTTTTGTAAAATATAAAGGATGATGATTATAATTGATGTACTATTCAATTATAATAAAAGTGAATATTCTCGAATGAGATATGATCACCTTTTATAAGGAAATGTGATATTTGCATGCATTGATAGAAATCTAATTCCAATAATGTGTATACATAACATATTATGTTATGCAATGAATGACAACCATTGTGCTAGTCGGTTATGAAAGTGGTTGGGATGATGTAATATGCTATAATCCACTATTAAACTCATAAAATAATTCATTACTTTCATATATATTAATTTTAACTTCAATTCACTTTTGCAGAATTTTGACGATGCATAACCATTGGATTCAAAAGTATTAGACTATGTTCAACAAACATGGGCAAAGTATTTTCTTCTTAGATATAAGAATCTAGAGTAGTTGAAAAGTTAGATTATATTGGCTTATAAATGCTTTTATATCTTTACGAACTTTGTTTTGAAGATTAGTTAGTTATTATTAGAATTTGAATAGCTTGAAGTAGCACTGTGAATGTGTTTGTGCAAAATTAATATGGGAGGATTGTGGTAGAACGAAATTATAAATGCCTTATTTTAAAAAAAAACTATTTTTAACGATGATTGTGGTTAAAACTATCATTGTTGTTTTTTTCAACGACAATTGTGGTTAAAATTATCGTCACGTCACTAAACGACACTCATATAACTACTAATATCCTCTTTATTGAAAATGTCTTCCAAAATATTTTTAAAACCATATTCAATCTCTTTTTTATAATGTTAACTTGGTTCTTTAATAAGGATCACATATCTGAAATGACAAAGTTTATAATGTATTACAAGCCTGAAACTCGTGCATACTCAAATAAGCTTCACTTACAAGTATCGGAGCAATTCTTCCTGTTGCTTTTATTGAACTTCCCTCTTGTATCAGCAAACCATCACCCATTAATACAACACCAACATTTTTTGATTCCAAATTCAAAGCAATGCCTACAGTACCTTCTTCAAATTCCACCAATTCACCCGCCATTACTTCATCAAGACCATAAATACGAGCAATACCATCGTCGCACATGCCTCTTTTTCATTTTTTATAATTTTTATCAATTTTTTATTTTTTTAAAAATTGCCATGTGTGAAATTAGGGTCCTACCACGTGGCGTAGGTAGTAAGATGTGACAGTGTCACATGTCACTGATGTGTGATAAACGTTTGACAAGTGCATCAATCATTAACGTAGTAATAAAATATCGTCCTCTAGGATTGACTCATTGAATACTAGATTTCTAATTTACGTAATTTTGAGCAAATGAGATTCAATAGAATTGCAAGCATAGAATTATAGCACAAATTTAAATTATTATAAGAAATGTCAAAGGATTTATTTCGTACCTTTTCCTCTAGAATTCTACTCCTTTGCAATAGAGATGATTATTGATTTTTCATGATTCTATTGAATTTTTGTTAACTGGCCTAAGGGATTGGGACTTCAAATTCAATGAATAGATTTTACCTAACTAAAGGATTAGGGGTAAAATAGCTCTGAGTAAACTCAAGTGGATACATTGCTTCCTTCACTTTTAACACTAACTCCCTCCAACTATGGTTGCACATCAAAACATCTATTTACACAAACAACACACAAATCCAAATGTATGATTGAAACAAATATAATGCATGATGAAATCATTTCAATAATACAAAAATGAATAAAAATGGCCTAAACTAATGCATAAATGCACATATATATTTTATCTACTCATCAATGTAAATGATAGGCTAAAAGTTCACTATAAAGGAAAAATTGTTTTAACATACATAGTCAAAATGCAGAAGACAATTACAAATAAAAAAAAATAGACAACATAGTGAACAATTGCGGTTTGTTATACTTTCAATTTTGAATTAAAAATTTTACTAGAAAATATTTATATTTTATTTGGTAATACTTTGTGGTGCACTGTACTTTTAAATTTGGATTAAAATTTTTACTAAAAATTATTTATATTTTGTTTGATAATACTTTCGTATCTCACATTTTTTCACCTTAATAATTTAAAACTTTTAACCTACGATCTCTATTTTATGTGCTCGTAATTTTAATTTTGTAACTCCAAAAATTTGTACTTTTTTCTAATAATTTAATTAAATGTTCATTGTTTTTTAACATTTTTAATATCTCATTTTACCTTTATGAATCAAATTAACTGAATTTAAGAAATTACAATAATAAAATATTTAAAAATGTGAACACCCGAGTTTATGTCGGTATATATATATATATATATATATATATATATATATATATATTTTTAAATTACTATTGAATATTTTTTCACAATTATTTGATATAATATATAATGAGTTGAGTTTAAAATACATTGAAAAATATTTTGTGCAAAAAAAAAAGTATATATTTGTTGTAATAAATTATTTAACATCTTTCATGATAAATAATTTAACTTTTCAAACATATTTAATAGTTAGAAATAACATATAAAATAATATATACAAATTATTATATAAGTGTGGCAACTTCTAAATATTTGATTTAAATTTATCGTTGTATAACTGTGACATGGATAACTTATAAGGATTCATAAAAATCCTCAATCTGAATTTAATTCAATAAGTAACTAGGAAGTTAGTTAGGTTTGAGGAAAAGATAAATAACAAATAAATATATTATAAATTGAACAAAAATCATACCTGACATGTGTTATCGATTATTATATGTCTTTGTTTTTAAATATTTTTAATTATTTCTTTTTTTTACACCACAATTTTTGTTTCAATGGTTACATTTCATCTTCAAGATAACAAGTATTTTCAATTTTTTTTTACTCTATACAAAATAATATATAGTTAATTATGTGAAAATTGAAAGTAGTAGATGTCGGTCAATTTTTGGAAGTGACTGACTTTGACTTTTATTGACCGTAATGACAAAAAATTGAGGTATTAAAAATTGTCCTATTTGAAATTTGAAAGGTAGTCCTGAGTCAGTATGAATGAAATCCATTTTTAGGATAAATATATTGTCAACAGTTGTAGAAATAATATTTTTTTTTCCAATTCTTTATCTTATAGTCTCATCTCATCACAAATACCTTTTACTTGATGAATAGTTCTTAAAACCATAATAGGTATCCATGAACATTTAATTTCTTTTAAGAATGTTGATGTAAGTCAATCACCTTGAATTTCATGATCTTCGTTTGTTTGGAAGGTGTCTATAAATTTGATTGGAAGATGTCTATAAACTTAGATATGTTGTGTATGAACTTAAATGTGTTTTTCCTTCACCACTTATTAACGATCAAATAAAATCATACTTGCTCTAAAGATTCAATTATATGACAAAGTATTGTTCCATCATAAAAAAATCCAAACGACATCATATTAAAAAAAATTAGGATAGAAACACTTAACCAATCATAGTAAGGATGATTCAGTGTTTTGAAGTAACAAATCTTGTGGTAATATCAACAATGCCCCCACCATTTTCATTAAAATTAATTTCTCCATCTCCAATTTGTAGAATCCAATCAACAAATTCTTTTATGTCTCTTGCACTTTCACTACATTTGAAAAATATTTAAATCATGCTTTGTGAAAGTTAAACAACTTTACTATTATATTAAAACATAATAGTTTATTGTTAACTTCACAACATATCTAAGTGTTTTTTATCAACAAAATAACAACTTTACCGCCAAAAGTTGTTTTACTATTTTCTTAATTTTCAATTTTCAAAATATCTCAAAGTTCTAGTAAATGTTTCAAAACATAATCATTCATCATTGGTGTTTCATCGTATGTAATGAAAAATGCAACATTGTTTCTACTAGCGTAGACCCATGTTTTAGACTCATTTACTTGTGACTTCTAAGATTAGCTTTATGTCTATTATATAACATACCTCTTGTAACATTTTCTAGACAATCAATAATACACAATCCCCTTCTTTATACATTTATTTGTTTTCTACATGGTATCAAGAGTCCCAAACGATCATGATTGCGAAGAGATTCTTTTGTAAATTTTTAGGTGTTTCACCAAGTTTCATTAGCTTTCTGCTGATTTCGTGTCACTCGATTACAATTTCATTTTTTGCTTTGAGGTGTTTTTTTAGGATCCACACCATGTTCTTTATGACACTTTAAGGTATTTGCAATCCTCTAATATTGGGTGATGAAGGATTGACCCCAACCAAGGATAGAGGCACATGCTTAAGAAGACTAAGCATGTTTATAAAGGAAGTTCACTAATCCTTCATCCCTTTCATTTGTGTTTGTTATTTTTGATTCCCAAAGTTGACTTAGTTGAATAAACTTTAGTTGCCTTGTTGGCCTTTAACTAGGTTTGACTTGTTGACTATAGTTGACTTGACTTAAGCCAACATTCTAATCTATGTTTATTTGCTTTGTAGATTAATTAGGAGTAAGAAAGCAATGCTAGGTGGCGCATGGTGATTAGGGAGGATAAATGATGTGGAGGAGAGAGTAAAGCAAAGGCATAAAGCATAAAGAAAAAGGCATAAAGTAAGTGTACCTATGTACCTTTGGTCTCCTTTGTTTTTAGCACACTTTGGCCACTTTTTGGAGACATATGAGACACATTCTTGGTCTCCTTTTGTGCTAGAACGAAATTAGCCTTGCACAAACCATAGTTAGCTCTTTTGTCTCTCATTTTTGTAACCTTATTTGACCTAGCTTCTAGAAACTAGGGTTAGGTTTTTGTAGAGACATGCTTAGGTATCTTTTATTTGCATAGAGGACCCTAAACTCTTCTATATAAAGGGTGCTCCTAGACATGTAAAAGGGTTGATCATTTAATGTTATAAACCTAGTGTTTCAACCACCCAAATTCCATGAGCTCTCCTTCCATGAAGTGAAACTCACCTTTGTCTTATCTTGCTTGCAAGTGGCGGTACCATTCACTCATCTCTAGGGTTTGGTTGGCTTAGATCCCCTCTATGAGTGGCGTGCTTCCCCCATTGCACCACCTTCTAGCTTTCCATTTTATTTGTTTCTTCTTTCATTTTTTTCCATATTCGTAAACAACTTCACCATATTCGTAAATCTAAAAGGAAACAAGATATTCCTTTATCATTTGGTATCTAGAGCCTAGGTTATCTTGAATATGGTGTTTTTCATGTGCTAACCTTGTCTTATTGTAGCTATCTTGGTATGGTTCAAATCCACTTCCATAACACACAAAAACAGTACTGGCAGAAAATGTGATGATTTTAAAACATTAAAGTTCACCAGCTCAGCGGTCCAAATATTACGTTTTGGTGTCTAAAGAAATCTCTTTGAATCTAGTTTCCAGAAAAAAGAAAGAACCAACACATTTGGAGTTCTATGGAGAAAGTTATGATCAAATTAGTGAGCAAAGGTCAGATCTACCAAGAATACGTGAATCAGCGTTTTTAGGTTCTGTTGTGGCAGTTTGGCTAAGGTTTTTGCACCCCTTTAAGCTCTTAAATGTGGTTGGATAACATGTCTTTGGATGCTTAGTCTTTGAGCCTCAAATCCATGAGTTTAAATGCATGATAGCTACATGTTTGTGTCTTTGTGTATGTCGTGTTGAGTCTTTAAATGTGCCTAACTTTTGTTTGAGTCATATGTCATATGTTAACTTGAAGTTTTCTTATTCTTGTTTTTCCAAGTATTTGAATCTTGCTTTCACTTTATGTCTTGCTTGATGTATGCTCCATGAAATTGATTTTGGCCTAAAACTTGAGGAACTAAGTGTCCAAGCCACCTAAAACTCTTTCTCACCATTTTATGAAACTAGTTGTGAAAGAAGAAAATTTTGCACCAATTTTTGCCTAAAAATCGAGAGCAACCTTGCTCCTTGGTGAACTAAAAGTGTATTTTTCACTAGGTGTTGTGCTACTATTTTTCATATTTGAGAATTGGGTGATATTGGCTAATTAGCTCCATGCTTTAACTTGGTTATGATCTTTCTTGGTGTATTCATGAATTAAGACTTGAAGATGCTTGTCAAGTGCTTTCCATAGAGTCTTTAAAATGTGCTTTTCTTATTTTAGTCTTGTTAAAAGTTTTGTCTCAAACTTTTCTTCTTTAGAGTTTAGCTTTCATTATTTTTGTACTTTTCTTTCTTGTCACTAGGTGTTCTTTATTTTGTTTTAGTAGTTTTCTTTTCTTGAAACTCTTGGGGTGTTGTGGTGGAATCACTTGTCTTGCATTTGAAAGGTTTTGAACAAGCTTTTAAAAGTGTTTGCTTCCCTCCTTTGGTGGATTTTAAGTGCTAGCCTTGCCTTGTTACTTTAGGAGTGTGATCTAAACACTTGAGTTGTATTTTGGGTTGGATTTGGTCTCAGTTTTCATGTTGTCTAACCTTTAATCCATTTATTTTGTCTCAAATTTTAGTGTTTTTGTTGTAGGAATCTTGGCAAGTTCATCCAATACATTGATGAGATTGCTTCGAGATTTGGAGTTGTCTAAGAAGAAGACCTTTGAACAATTGAGAAAAGACAAGGAGCAAAGTAACCTAAGAATTCAAGAGCACATTCAAAGGCTTGAAACTAAAGAGCAAGAAAGAGAGGCTAGGAAAAGAGGGCATTCTAGGCGCTACCCAACACAAGAGAAGCAAACTCCAAAGATTCCTAAGTTCTATGGTGGAAGGGATCCCAAAATCTTCCTTGATTGGGAAGTTAAAGTTGATCAAATTTTCAATGAAAATCATGTAAAGGATCAAGCACAAGTTGATCTAGTAGTTTTAGGATTTTTGGAGTATGCCGATACTCAGTGACATAAAGTTTGTAAGAATTATGACCAAGGGTCACCCGCGGCTTCTTGGATGGACATTAAAACTCTTATGCGCGCTAGATTTGTTCCTCCCTTTTATAGAAAGGAACTTCTTTTGAAGCTCCAAAGGTTTCACCAAGGTCCTATAAGTGTGAGTGAGTATTTTAAAGAATTAGAGTCTCAAATGCGTAGGGTTGAAATAAAAGAAACTAATAAAGAGAAAATAAAAAGATTTATGACTCCACTCTTGAAAATGTTTTCACACTTGCCCTTGGGATTGAAATTCAATTGAAAAGAAAAAGAAGGGCAAAGAAGAGTTACTCACCCAACCACTACTTTAGTCACTCATGGAAGGGAAAGGATAA
>Ga0214543_1009911_pt1 | contig 14498 bp, 8 predicted proteins | sample CNSS2metaG_FD_160094 | JGI IMG/M metagenome (GOLD analysis project Ga0214543, IMG submission 160094) | Root nodule microbial communities from cowpea collected in UCLA plant growth center, Los Angeles, California, USA - CNSS2 | ecosystem: Host-associated > Plants > Roots > Nodule | place: USA...
CTATGATTCTTCTATTTTTATTTAATTTTTTTCGTTTTGTTTGTAAACAATTCGTATGGAAGTAGCACCTGTTGGTAACCCATTTTTGTTACTTTGAATTCCTTTTTCTAGTAACAAAGTGTGAGGAGTAATAATGTTACAAAGTGTGTGGCGTTCTCTTAGGGTGTCAATATTTAAAAGTCTGTTGACAAATGGGTTGGTTCTAGCTGACTACTGCTTTCATATGGTAACAGGCTTGTGTTATCAGTGCTTGTGGGAATTTTGCCATTCTAGGGACAGTAGGTGGTTGGATTGAAAGGTTTAACCTTCAATCTGGAATTCGCAGGGTTCTTACATTGACATTTTAGAATCAAGAAGTGGTGCTCATGATGATGAAGTAGTTGGAGTTGCTTGTGACTCAACAAATACTCTCATGATTAGTGCAGCATACAAAGGATCAAGTGGTGCAAACAAAACACCTTAGACTTAGGACTTTTAATGTTGTCTTTTTTTCTTAGATGCTTGAATATTTTGGTACTCTTAGTTATCTTTTTTTTTTCAAATGCTTGAATTGGTACTTTGGTGTAGTTATGTTATATTGACAATGAAACAATTTAGTTTATCAATTTCTATTTGATAGTGCTATAATTTTTTATATATTTTAAATTATCATGAAAAAATAATTTTATCAAATTATGAAAGTATAAGAAATATTAAAAAAGAATAAATAATTAAATATTAAAATTACGTCACTTGATACACTTGATAATGACGTAATTAATCTAAGAATTAACTATAATTAATTAAATTGGTGACATTTAAAAATGTCATAATATAATGATAATAGTGTCAGTTTAAAGCGCGTTTTTCACATTATATTTATCATCCAGTAAAAATATTACGTCAATTTTAACTGACGCTTTTTGCTTCTTTAAACCGTCACTTTATACGTTGTATAAAATGACAGTTGTTGCGGCGGTTAATTTATAACTGTCATATTATACTTTGTGACGGCAAGAATTACGACATTTCAGGAAACCGTCACTCAAGTAAATAACGACAATTAAAAATGACGTAAATTACAAAAATAAACGTCGGTATTTACATATTTTTTTGTAGTGTAAGGGCTATGCAGAAGCTAATACCATGTTACAAACTATATTATTAAAAAAAGGTTAGCATGGGTTTACAAATGATTTAACCGACTCTACCCATCTTAATAATTTAAAAAAGTATATATTTATAAAGGGCATAATCGTTGCAAGTTTTTGTTTTAAATTAATAGAGAAGGTGGTGCCAAGTAGTTGGGACGCAAAAATAAAGTTGCAAAAAAAAGTGAGAGTTGCCTTTGAATGGGTTTGAGCATGTCTAATTTGCTTCCAACTGGTAAAGCACACTCAAATATTGGAAAGCTTCCTAGTGTAGGGCAAGGGTAGAAAACTCACGAATGACAGATGCATTAACATCCATTTTTTACTTTGGGGTGGGTTTTATTGGGACTCTAATCATGACTTTTCACTTAGTGTATATTTATCTTTAGTAGTGTTTTATATATTATAGTTTTTTATTTCATAAAAAAAAATATAGGTATGTGAACAGTAAAATTTGAATCAGGCTGTTCAAAAATCGAAAAGAAAACAAGAATTGAGGCTTTAATTGCATCACAAAAATGAGCAATGAATAAATTTTAAAAAATAGATAAGAAAATTGAAAATATAGCAGGGTGCTCTTTAAATGAACAAAATAATTGGAAAATGATAAACCAATTGACATTCTTAATTATATAAAAAGAATTTAGTCTTCTCCAAATATATATATATATATGATTTTAGGATGAAAATAGAAATTGAAGAAGGAGAACATTTAAACCATTCACAATAATAAAAATTATTTAATTAATTAATGAAAAATAGATAATTATTGACATTTTTTAATAATTACCAAAGGATATATCATCGATAATTACTAAAGGATATATATATCGGTAACTACTAAGGGATATATCTGTCGCTAATTATTACTGACAACGTTTTTATCGACAAATTTTTGTGTATCGGTATTCCGTCAAAAAAATGTTGTTAACGATGGATTTCTAAAGTTACCAACTGATATTGACCGTTGGAAAGTCCAATTTTTTTTTAGTACTATATATATATATATATATATATATATATATATATATATAATTTCAACATCAATAATATTTGAAGAAAGGTTCAATAGATTAATCATAAAATGTTGAATAAAATTAAGTATGACAATTTAATAAATAATATTACATCAAAAAAATTCAAAATAAATTTTAAATAAAAGTTATTATTTTTAAATTTGTTTTAGGTCTTCCAAACTCTTGAACCGTTGTTATATACATAATACATAAATTTAATCCACCTCCAGTAATATTATAAATTAATGACAATAATCTGGATACACTAACCCTTGACAATAGAATCAGACAAAATCAAATTATAGTGATAGAGGTTAAAAAATATCTCTCCGTCATCAAAGTAAGCACAATACAAACACTAAAGCTACTAGTAGCAATCTGCAGGTCACAAAATATAATATGATTTCACATTTGCAAAAGTTGTTTCTTCACAATTGTGTTCTTCTTGGAGAACTGTTCATCATCAAATGATTTATGTCAATCAATAGGTGGGGGTTTAACATTTATTGAGGTAGAGTATCAAACTTCTCTTTTGCATTGTGGCACATATGTCAACATGGATAATAAACTCGAAAAGAAAAATAAATATGCCAAATTTTGAATTGTAAACTTAAATTTGGTAATAACCAGATAACTAAAGAGAAAAAGACAGACCAACAATATATGACAACAAATGAAAGACAGGTTGGTGTTGTTCCAAAATATTAAAGTTTGGCAATATCATGATATAGATTTCTCTAGTCTAGTATCTACAAAGATGCATGGCACTAAACTCAATTGTCCCTTGGTTTAATAAGGATGACGTATATCTATTTATTCTTTTGGATTTTTTTGGATTAAAATCTCTTAATGTTGTGGACTAAACTTTATGTTGACAAACTTGTCCTTTAAATGCTAACACTATATCAAATTATAGTACGCCAAGAGCATAATTCCATATATTAGTTTGTTAAAAATAAATTGTTGCTGCCCAATGTTTTTGTCGTACACCTACACCACACTGCATTTTATTGTACTTAACTTGATATCTTTAAGATTGTTATATCAATAGAAGGAAGGAAAAAGCATAGGAAAAGTATAATCTTCCGCAAAGAAAATAGAAAATAGAATAAGCATATGGTACTTAAAAATGAATGACATAAAAAGGAAAAGAGAAGCAAGAAAAGTAATAGAATAAGCAAACTCAGAGGCTGGTTCTGCAGTCGAACTCTGCAATTAATATATAGAGAGATTTTTCTTTGTTAGGTTGCCACAAGCTTAGCTTTCCAAGTGCACCCTGCACTGCGTAGTCAATATATCACGGTTAGTAAAATAAAATGTTCAATTTACAAAAATTGTTTTTAGTTTTAAACAAAAGGATCTTACAAGTCAAGAAATAAGAGACAAACATTTTAACTTTTAACCAACCTTCACATATACCGGCAATCTCAACTGTAGCACCCATTCTGACTCGAGCTGAAAAATTTGCCTACCAAGTGGTTAGGGTATCAAACGAATAAATTAAAAATATTTAAAATGAAAAATAATCGATGCTCTACAAAAGCCAATTCATCATCACAGAAAAAGTTGTCAAATCAATGCAATGAGTTCTCATAAACTACCCCGGGTGATAATGTGAATAATGTGAACAAATGTCACTCCAAGAATACTGAATTTTAGATTCTATAAAATAATGTGTGGGTATTCAAGGGAGGCTAAAAGAGTGGTTAAGCCACATAAAAATAATAGAGTAGGTGAAGCCGACGCAAAGTAATAATCAAGTAAAAATTAATATAAATTTATTTATATTGACATGTGACCGTGAAATAAAAGATGTTTTATTACATGTGGTAAATGTTGAGTTGATTAGCGTCCATCTAATCCACACAAACTAAAATAATTAATCAAACAGATTAAAATTATTTATTTATCTATTTATCTCAACATAACTAAATCGATACTAAGTGCTTAAGCTAAGTAAACATGAAAATAACGTGGACAAAGACGTTAAGTCAAAATAAAAAAGTAAATGTATATTTTAATTTTAGCTTCAATTTTCTATTTTTCATAAATATATCATGTTTTTTTTTTCTAAAGTTCCAGTGGCCTGGAAATGAAAAATGAATAGCCATTCCATCCATATATATATATCCGAACCATCGGCTCTGATACCACTGATAGGTTATATATTTTTTCATATATGGTTATGATTAGTCATTGAGAAATTGTGGTTCTATATGGTTATATGACATTAGTCTTACACATATAAGACCTTAGACACCACTTTTACACCAAAACCTTAAGGCAATGTTGTTATGAGTCTTTATTCTTATATAGTGTTTAACTTTGTCTTTTCTATCCAATGTGGGACTTTTTGACTCACACTTGAACTATTCCCAACAACGGTTCTGATACCAATTGTTAGGTTTTTAGAGGTTTGGCCATCCAACATTCCACGTCAGTGATCCTCATCAGTCCCAATCAATTAAACGGTGCTTCATCACATTTCAATTTTCTACACTCCATAAATCATCCAACTTAGTTCAATCCAGCATCATTCATTTCGATATGAGACAGAAGCATATTTTAGGATTTATAGCTCTACAAATCTCATCTCTTATTTTTTTTCTTTTTCTAATCTGCTCATGCATTACGATGGTGGTGCCTAAAACGCCTTTGGTGTCATTTTGTTTGAAACAAGATTTTCTATTTGATGGATGACATCTCGGAGCGTGTTGTGGAGATAATGAGAAGACCACGCATTCTGCCAAGTGGACGAACGACAACCTTATCTTAACCTTATTCAAAGGATCTAGAATCTTTGGTTCCTTTTCATTGCAAATGTTGGTGTTTTAAAGTTTGAGTAGTTTCCATGGCTCTGGAATGTGCAAAAGGTGAACATGCCTCATAATAAGTTGGAATAATTTCCACAACTCTTGAATATGCAAAAGTTGAAACTCTCCCATTAGCAGATTACAGGTGAACACTATAAAATATTTTTTTCAATATAAGTATGATTATAGGCACCCTAATACTACAAAATATAATATTTAGAAAATAAAGGAAAGAGACGGTTTGGGTGGGTTTTAATTGGATTTTAATATTGTGTTTTCTTGTAGTGTATCTCCCTCACCACCAGCGGAACTTGAGCTAAAATTTTGGGATGCCAAAATTTTAGTTGAATTAATCTTTTGATCTATTATTTTATTCGAAAATATTATATTAATCCTCTAGATTTTTAACTTTAAATTGGTCTTGAATTTTTAAAAATTGATGCAATTTGATCATTTTGGTTAAATTTTTTGAAGGAAGAAAGGAGTTATTTTCAAAATTAATAGAGATTATGTCAGTCACATCAACAAAAAAAATCATCATTATTTACAACTTCAATTTTTATTGAAAAATCTTGATCCAATTCAAGAAATTTAACAAAAATAAGACCAAATTGTATTATTTTTTAAAAAATTGGGACCACATTGAAACTAAAAATAACTAAAAGATAACTTGATATTTTTGAACTGAAATAAAAACCAAAAGAGTAATCTCAAATCTTTTATATAAACTAGTAATAATATTGTATTTATTTTTTTATGATAATAAAAAATAATAAAATTATTATTATTATTATTATTATTATTATTATAAATTAAATATAAATAATTTTTATTTTACTATAATTAATTTTCATTTATATTGATTAAGTTTAAAAAAATAATTAAATAAAAAGATAGTTAAATTAAACAAGTAATCATTTAAAAAAATATTAAGAAAATAATTATTTTTATTTAAAAATATTCAAAAGGCCAAATTAAAAAGTAAATGTATGTAATAAAAAATATATCTTATACATTAATATATAATTTTTTAAAATATAAAATATATGAAAAATATTAATTTTTAAAAAAGTATATTTAAAAATATATAATAAATTATATACATAAAAAATGTTTGGGGGGCCATGGCCCCCTACGTCATAACGTGGTTCCGCCACTGTCCCTCACCCTCTCTTCTCTCCGTCTTGCAATCTCCAAACACCTTCCATACTTGATCTATTATGACCATTTTTTTCATTTCATGACAGTTTTGCAAGCTTAAGGTGGAACTGGTTTTTCTTTAGGTAATTTTTTCTCACTCACCAAACTAGCAAGGCATGATATCTTTTCTATTGTAGCATCAATAGTTGACAAAAAGATCCACTCAAACTCTGCTTGTTATTTGTGCTTTTGATTGTTGCTTACTCATTGATATAACCCATAATAAAGATTCTAATTTGGCTCGCAACGATGGCCTTCTTCCCTTATAGTTATTTTATGAAAACGCCACTTTTTTTTTTTCATTTTTTGGGGTCTTTTCACCTTGTATTGCGTCCACTGTAACACCCCATTTAATTAATAGTATTAGAAACAAAGTCCTGGAGTGTAGACATTACTCCTCTAGATTATCCAAGAGAAAACCCGAATAAGAAAAGGGCACACTACGATGCCATAACAAAGTATAAAATATAAATCATCAACATTTAGAATTTTAAGCCTAAAGACCAGCGGTACAGGGGCCATAGCTCTAAAGGAAAGTCCAAGTAAACCTATGTCTAGTCCAAGCAGACTATGCAGCGGAACCTCTATCACCTTGATGATTACGGGGAGTTCTCACCTCTGCTCACATCAACAAGTTGACGATCATTGCAAAAGAAAAGACCACACCACAAAACATACAATAAAACAACAAAAGGGTAAGCTAGAGCCAAAATTAGTTTTATCATGCAATCAGATATACTTTCATAATCCAATATACATACATCATCCAAGCAGGTTATGACCTTCCAATCAATACACTAAGACTCGACTCGACTCATCCAGATACATATGATCTGGTCGGATTCAGCGGATGCTTGCACTTGTGGTGGATACCTCTGCTCACCCACGAGCTGCTCACCCACGAGCTGCTCACCCCCGAGCTATGTGTTACAAGTGTTACAATGAATCAATCCCTCACACACAAGGTTAGCCCTTAGTGAGTTTCAAGCCTCCTGCTACTCTCACCACAAAAGTTAGTCCGCTCTAAGTGAGACTAACTGACTCCTTAGAGTGTCAGGATGCAACCTTACCTTGAATCCTTACCAAATTATACAGATGAGGCACCACCATGGACACCCACTAACAGGGGCCATGGAATTACGTCACGACCACTGAAGCACGATCCTGAAATCCCACTTAGAGATCTCAAAGATTTACGTACTGACAACATACCAATCACATTCCAAACCAACAAATAATATTGATCATGCTTTTAACACCTCAAGCCATCCTTTGTAACCCATCCTCATTCATATTCCATGTTGATTTCATACCATCGTATTCTTTCCAATTCGGGGATATAAAACTTCACCTCATACCAATACCATGCCATCAATGTAACCTTATTGCTCACACCGAATTCATGACCACATATATAACCAACCATTTCATTGAAATCGCATGCCAAGATTTATCCAAGTTCATCATTCACACTCCATGAATCACATCACTCATGCAAATTCATTCATCTCAAACTTTATACATGCATACCAAGACATACATATATCACAAAATAGTATTCATCCCAAACAAATGAGTGCCAACATTTAAGTACTTGCAATTCCATACAATCAAGCACAACCCACAACCATAATTCTTACACCAAAATTCCCAAAAAATTTATTATCACAAAACCAAAATCATTGCAGTAATGCGTGACACATTTCTCAAGCTACAGACATCTAATCGACGATCCAACCAGTCAAACCATAAAATAGCATGTTATGAACCACATGCCAAAATTTGAGTTCAATCCAACGGTTAATAAGTCGGAAAAGTCAATTTTACTAAAACTGCGCATATCACAAGGCACTCGCCAGTGACTGTGCGACGCATCAGAATACGAGAAATAGCGTCAAATATCACAGTTTCATGAATATTTGAACCCCTAACTGAGAAATATACCAAAAACTAACGTTTTCCCCCAATCTTTTCTCATATTTCACAAAACATTAATCACATAAAATAGAAATAACGTGAAACCTTAGCTTCCCTTACCTGGAAAAGGGCTAATATTGGACTTCGACTCCTAAGCTAACGAAACCAGTAGCTCCAAGGATAGATCTATGAACTGAAACAGTGGCACGAAAAAGGAGATTGGATTCACACAGCGAGTCCCGACATAAACCATAAAAACAACTTAGAAAGGCTAGGTTCGAGAACTAACTTACGTGAACGGGAGACGGAGGTTGGGCTCACTTGAACTTGGGTAGATCTCCAAACCCTAACAGAGGTTCTGTGGAGAGAAAATGGGTGAGTTAGGGCACTGATTTTCCAGAATGACTTGCAATTGAGGGACCTTGGCTGCTTTAGGGGCCTTGGCACCTTATGGGCCCGCCCTTTAGGCTTAACAGTGTGGCAGCCCTTAACATTAGGGCACTCAATAAAAGAGGGTTTTACATTCTCTCCAATAGCAAAAATTTTCGTCCTCGAAAATTCATTGATGGAATAGGAAGAAAACTACGTTTTTCTCATGCCCTACGACAATCACCACCTAGACATGACAGGTTTGATGACTCCAACACCTATAGCCATTGGAAACTTTGCCTTTGAGCTATGCGATATATGTTCAATAGTGTAGATTGATTTAGTCACTACACTCGAACTAACTTCCAACTTGCAACCTTAACACTGGAATTGCTCTTTCATACTTGCCCAACTAATTTGTATCTGATATACTGACTCACCCACCATATGCTATTTCCTACCTCTTGTAGGTTTTTATCAAAGTCTCATATCACTTTAAGTCTCAAACCAAAGCATGTTCGTTATCACTTCCCGTCATCTTGTTCACCCCTTTATACATCACTCCACTAACTTGATCACTATTAAGTTATGGCCTACTACCTCACCATCAACACCCTTGACCACTTTTATGGATAACGACACTCATAACATCTTGCCTCCTGTACGAACTTCAACCAATGGTAACAAAATCCACAACCAAGTCATTCCATTTCCAAATTAAGCTTCCCTCTTTTACAACCACCAAATTCATTTCGGCATCTCACCTTCATTTCTGATCTACTAACTTGTAACTATCCTTCCACAAAAGCCTTAGAACAATGTCTTTCCTTGACATGGATATTTTTAGTTTGATTTATACCTATCAACTCTAAGATACTTCTCAACTAAGATTTTTTTGAATTGCTTCTTCCCCAACCTTGTTGGGAGACTCATTAGTTCTAGTCGAATGACCAAACTAATGAAATCTCCTCACATATTCTCTTTCAACCCCAAACACTTATGTTTCTCAATCAACCCTTACTCTTAACTCGTCAAATCACGGATCTTGAATTTCATTCCCTGGCTAAACATCTACTCTCACTTTATCAACTCCAAGTTGGCACTCTAACTTGAAATCATAACTCAAATCTCCTACTACTCTTGCAGAACTTTCTCTGAGTAACCCCATAATTTCGACTCTAATTGATTCTTTGAACATCTTTAATTGATACTCATAAGAACAACACTTTTGTTGTTCAACAAGAACTGATTGTCGTAGTAATACTCTAGGTCGTGAGTAAGATAATTCTTTTCACGCACCTCTTACCCTTCATAAGCATCACTTGTCGTCATCCCGTTGCGCTACTCTGATCAACACACAAAGTCACTTATTTGTTTACTCAAAATGATGTTCCTTTCATATATGCTGTGACAAGGAATCAATCATAGCTGAAAAACCTTCTTCCAAAACTTCTATGAAACTTGCAAAATTCTTTTGACTCCCTTGTTTATAGCCTTAACCTCCTATTTTCTCAACATCGCATCCACCCTTTTTAAACCATAGGCCAAAAAGTCTATCCTCCCTTATCCAACGTTTACCCTTGAACAGTCTATCCTCCCACTACCTCTCCTTTAAGATTCACCAAACTCGCAGTCATCCTTGTCATTATATTTAGTATAAGCCACTACTTCTCCAACATCTCCCTCACTCTATATTTACTTCAAATTCTCATTAGGAACCATTCAATTAGAAATTATTGGCACAAGTCCTCCTTCAGACACCAATCCAAAAGTGAACGCCACCACACCAAGGTTAAAATTCTAATACTTGTTTCAGAACACATCTATAATCCTTTTACCATTTAGATCCTCTTCGTCTATTATTCACTTTCATTCGTCAGATGACTCTGATTCACGTGACACTCTGCCCCCCACTATTTAGTTTGATCCGTACTTCATACGCAATCACTGACTTATCCCTTTTTAATGAAAGAACATCACCTTGTTGGTCGTCTCAGCTCATCGGTATGGGATTGAGAAAATAACCAATTCACCCTTGAGACTATGTCCCAACCTTGCAAAGGAAACAATTCGAATTGGGTTTGAATTTAAACACTTTGATCACCACGAAGGCACCACACACCCGAGCAAATCTTCACTTGGCCGCTACTATAACAAAAACCACCTTCTCAAATTCAACTTCTTCTTGCAGACAACCATGACTCCTTTATCATACTGGCGACACCAAGGAGTACATGATCCCAAGAAATCTGGCTCTTAGTCCAAGCATCTCTTTGTAAGGTGCATCTCTGGATGAGATTTATTCGTGCTAACCACTTTAGCATCAACCATCGTAGACACCCTGTCAACCACTAAAACTTTTCTTTTCATCCCCTCCTTCTGGTGCGTGAAACCTTCCACTTTATACCCAAGGTCAAATGTCCTACTCATGGGGACTACTTTTCCTTGAAACATCCCACTAACAATTTGAAAAGACCCATCCTCACCTACTGACTATTAATCTTAGTATGAATCCCTTATGCCACTTCTTCCCTAATCATAAATTCTTCTTTCCCCTACTTAGGAACGTCACCTTTCCTGACTGATCAGTAAACCCCAATCCATCTCAGCCTCTCACTAGAGGTTCATTATCTTTTTGCACTTCGCGATCTCCTCCCTTCCTAGCTTTCTCGTTGCCAAGCAATCTCTCCACTTTCCGTAACCTAGAATTTGCAAATTGTTCCTCCTCCACCACTCCAAGAAGCGCTAGGTGTGACCATATGACTATATTCAATGACACTTCTTCTAACACTATGTATTTGCATGACTCTGAACTTCAACATTATCGGGATGTAGAATCAGGTTGATTTTCCTCAAACGATGTGGCACTTGCATGCACTCATACCTTTCAGTGTTCTAAATCTTTGGATTCAACTCCCTTTAGAAAACTTGTAGTATATGTTTCTGAGAGTCTATCCTTAAAGCCCCCTCTGACCAAACGTTATTTCGTGAACTCTAGCATTTTCTCCAGTATATTAACCCAAGACTTGGATTTCCTTGCTCAATTATATACATCCTACATCAACTTCCTATCTCTGAGGCAAAAAGTTGTCTCAAAGACCTCATCCAACACTTGTAAAGGAAAGCAGACCAAGTTGACATTGGATCTGCATTCCCATATTCCTATAGGCACCAAACGTAGAGTACAAAGGCATAACAAAACAAAACTAGAACATACGAAGCAACACTTCATCATCTACAGACAACCAAACCTTTTCGTCTGTCATCCTTCTTTCCCAGCTAGTAGAATTAAGAAAGGAAAAACAACCTTTAATCTAGTCATGAGTGTGCACCCTCATTACTTTATCAAGGCGTTCTTCTGTTCTTAAAACTTTTGGTTTTACTGACACACTTGACAAGACATGACTACTCATGCTTGCGAGGCATGACAAACCCACACCCTCAGGTTATCCTAAGGACGAACTGCTTTGATACCATAAATGTAACACCTCATTTAATTAATAACGCTAATTAAAGGAATGTCACACGTAATAGTATTAGAAACAAAGTCCTAGAGTGTAGACACTACTCCTCTAGATTATCCAAGAGAAGGGCACACTATGATGCCATAACAAAGTATAAAATATAAATCATCAACATTTAGAATTTTAAGCCTAAAGATAAGCGGTACAGGGGCCATAGCCCTAAAGGAAAGTCCAAGTAAACCTAGATCCAGTCCAAGCAGACTATGCAGCGGAACCTCCATCACCTTGATGATTACGGGGAGTTCTCACCTCTGCTCACATCAACAAATTGATGATCATTGCAAAAGAAAACCACACCACAGAACATACAACAAAAAATAGAAGGGTAAGCTAGAGCCAAAATTAGTTTTATCATGCAATCAGATATACTTTCATAATCCAATATACATACATCATCCAAGCAGGTTATGACCTTCCAATCAATACACTAAGACTCTACTCGACTCATCTAGATACATATAATCTGGTCGGATTCAGCGGATGCTTGCACTTGTGGTGGATACCACTGCTCACCCCCGAGCTCTGTGTTACAATTGTTATGATGAATCAATCCCTCACACACAAGGTTAGTCCTTAGTGAGTTTTAGGCCTCCTACTACTCTCACCACAAGAGTCCGTCCGCTCTAAGTGAGACTAACTAACTCCTTAGAGTGTCAATATGCAACCTTACCTTTAATCCTTACCAAATTATACAGACGGAGCACCACCATGGACACCCACTAACAGGGGCCATGGAATTACGTCTCGACCACTGAAGCACGACCCTGAAATCCCACCTAGAGATCTGAAGGATTTATGTACTGACAACATACCAATCACATTCCAAACAAACAAATAATATTGATCATGCATTTAACACCTCACGCCATCCTTTGTAACCCATCCTCATTCATATTCCATGTTGATTTCATACCATCTCATTCTTCCCAATTCAGGGATATAGAACTTCACCTCATACCAATACCATGCCATCAATGTAACCTTATTGCTCATACCGAATTCATGGCCACATATATAACCAACCATTTCATTGAAATCACATGCAAGGATTTATCCAAGTTCATCATTTACACTCCATGAATCACATCACTCATGCAAATTCATTCATCTCATACTTTATAAATCCATACCAAGACATACATATATCATAAAATAGTATTCATCCCAAATAAATGAGTGCCAACATTTAAGTACTTGCAATTCCATACAATCAAGCACAAAGTCGCCCAACGACCAAGGGCACTCGCCAAACGACCGTGCGACGCATCAGAATACGAGAAATAACGTCAAATATCACAGTTTCATGAATATGTGAACCCCTAACTCAGAAATATACCAAAAACTAACGTTTTCCCCCAATCTTTTCTCATATTTCACAAAACATTAATCACATAAAATAGAAATAACATGAAACCCTAGCTTAAGCCAGCGAAACCAGTAACTCCAAGGACAGATCTATGAACTGAAACAGTGGCAGGACAATTGAGATTGGATTCACACAGTGAGTCCCGACATGAACTACGAAAACAACTTAGAAAGGCTAGGTTCGAGAACTAACTTACGTGAACGGGAGACGGAGGTTGAGCTCACTTGAACTTGGGTAGATCTCCAAACCCTAGCAGAGGTTCTGTGGAGAGAAAATGGGTGAGTTAGGGCATTGATTTTCCAGAATGACTTGCAATTGAGGGACCTTGGCTGCTTTAGGGGCCTTGACACCCTATGGACCAGCCCTTTAGGCCCAACAGTGTGGCAGCCCTTAACATTAGGGCACTCAATAAAAGAGTGTTTTACATTCACGAACTGTGAAAAATCATGGACTAATGTATTTCTTGCTTCGGGATTGCCCAACACTGTTCACTCCAACAATCTACAACACAATACGAAAGAGAGAAAAAATACAAGCTGCCAAATGGTGCATATTGGAATAGGGTTGAATCTTTAGGGTTGCTTTGGACTAGGTTATGTTGCAGAAGGTTAGTGGTAGGTTTCTTTCTTAGTTTGATTATATACAGGTAAAAGAGTTTCGCATAAAGGAATGGTGCAGGTGCATTACAAGAAAAAAAATTATTTTTATATTATCAAAAATTAAAACCTCCGCTAAATTATTTATTCGAGGTTTCAATTTCTCCCACTAAACCATCCTTAAAGATTATGTTGGTCAAGGTTTTTACGAATCCCAGAAAACTTCAATCAATAGTCAAAGTTTCTTACCCTCTTAAAATCTCTGTTAATTACCATAAGTTTTGAAAGCTCATCAAATGCCATGAGTTTTAGAATCCCTATATAAGAATTGCTTTCACAACTTTCTTAAATTATTATAGGTTTCAAAACCTCTATAAAGTACTATAGATTTTTATATTATTAATATTAATTTTTTATTTGCATTCATATATTTTTTCAAGCACAATTATTTACATTTGTTTTATTGATTTATCTATATTTAGTTATAAAAAATAGATATAACACATCTAATTAACAAGTTAAATATAGATAATTAAATTTATATCAAATTTATATCGGGTATAACAA
>Ga0214543_1009914_pt1 | contig 14495 bp, 5 predicted proteins | sample CNSS2metaG_FD_160094 | JGI IMG/M metagenome (GOLD analysis project Ga0214543, IMG submission 160094) | Root nodule microbial communities from cowpea collected in UCLA plant growth center, Los Angeles, California, USA - CNSS2 | ecosystem: Host-associated > Plants > Roots > Nodule | place: USA...
CAAAATCCAAGTATAAAATTTGGTAGCATAACACCTAGTAAAAATGGCCAAATGGATTCACCAAGCAACACATTAGCTCTCGGCCAAACTATTTTTGGTCATGAAAATAATTTTTCTTTTCAAAACTGGGTACTTAAGATGATGAGAAGGATATTTTAGGGTGTCTTGAAACTTAGTTCCCAAAAAAATTAGGTCAAAATCAATTTCAAGGAGTATACAACAACAAAAGGCATAGATCTCATGCAATAGCTCAAATACTTAGAAACAAGAACAAGAAAACTAAAAGAAGCATATGACAAGAGACTCAAGCATCCAAAGACATGTTATCCAACCACATTTAGGAGTAAGAAGAGTAACAAAAACAGTAGCCAAAACTGTACAACATAACCTGAAAAACGTTGATTCACAGTGATCTCGGTAGCTCTGACCTTTGCTCACTATTTCAATCATAACTCTCTCCACAGAACTCCAAATGCATTGGTTCTTTTTTTGTTAAAAACTATACTAATAGAGCTTTCTTTTGACATCAAGAACGTAATTTTTGGACCACTGAGCAAGTGCAGTTTAATCTTTTAAAATCGTGAACAGTTTCTGCCAACATTGTTTTTATGTGGACCATTCAAAGATAGCTACACAAGACAAGGTTAGAACATGAAAACACCATATTCAAGATAACCTAGGCTCTAGATACCAAATGATGAAGGATTATCTTGTTTCCTTTTAGAGTTATGAATATGGTGAAGTTGTTTAAGAAAGCTTTTTGAAAATTTCCACTAGACATTAAGATAGCATGTTATCTAGATGTGAATGTTCATTTCTCAAGCTCATGAAAGGAAGAAGAGAGTTGGATTCAAGCTTAAACACACACGGCAATAACAACACTTAGGGTGTGTTTCTTTGATAAGATGGGTTTGAGGGAGAGTGTGAAGATGAATTTGTGTGGATTTGAATGGATGGATATGTGTGTTTTGTTGAGTAGATTTAAAGGATAAAGTGAATGGATTTGGAAATAAATTTTATGAAAGTTAGTGAGTGATTTGAGTGATATGATAGATTAAACAAATAAATATAATGGATAAAATTTAAAATTACCTAATTAACCTTATGATAAAAATAAAATTAAATAACTTTTAAATAAGTTAAAAATATTAAATTTTAATGATATTTTAATTATTATTTATATATATTATTAATAACTATTATCATTATATATTATTAATAATAATTATATTATATATATAATAATTATTAATTATTATATTATACATATTTTTATTATTATATATTATTAATAATAATTAAAATTATATATACATATAACTATATATTATTATATATAATAAAATAATAATGTATAACTAATGACAATAATATATATAATATATGTAACGAAAAAAGGTTATAAAAGTAAAAGTAGTATAAATCTCTGCATAGTTGAAAGGATGAAATTTGATATTCATCCTTCAAATTCGTCTGTGCTTTTCCCTTTAAATCCTATTAAAAGAACATAAAATTTGTTTTCAATCCGTCTTCCCAAATCTACTTATAGTTGTCATCCGTTCAAGCAAATCTACTTTTACAAGACAAGGAGCACCCTTTAAATAGGAGTTCATAGGGGTCCTTTAGCAAACCCTAAACCTAATGTGAGAGTGAATCTTGGCCAAGTGAAAGGAGATGATTGGTGGAGGCATTCCCATGAGGATTCTAGGCTAAAAGAGGAAGGAGACCAAGTGACCTTCTAAGGCATAAACTACAAAGGCAAAAGGAGACAAGGTACATGTCTTCTTTTGCTTTTGCTTTATGCTTTTTGCTTTCCTCTCTCTTCCACTTCATCCAAGTGCTCCAATCACCAAGTGCCACCTAGCCATGCTCTACTTTCTGTTAATTACCTACAAAACAAGACAAACAAGGATTAGCATGTTGGTTTAAGTTAATCTAATCTTGGTCAAAGGTCAACTTTGGATCAAAGTCAACAACTCAACCAAAATAAATCAACTAGAAACTAACTTAGGGAATTGAAACTAAAGTAATGCAAAACAAAGATAAAGGTGATGGAATAGAAGACTCCCCTCTAGACATACTTCTAGTGATCCTTCTTGAGGGAGCTTCTAAGGAGGTGGTCACGCCTTCATCAATCTGCTCCCATGTAACGCATACACAATCATCGCCAAAAATAAGCAGATAAGGTGAACTAACATTTAAACATATATATACAAAGTTCAAAAATATGCACACACACGCACATCAAAGGAAGTCTTATCCTTTGATTCCATACCAAATGGCCTCCACCATGTCATCCATGCTCTACGTCTTTAGATGAATACTTCAAGATGCATTGCTGCTACACCTACAAGCCACAACTTGTAGAACACGTGCGGGAAACCTGCTATGGACCACACTCTGTAACGCTAGGTGGAGTTCCCAATATGAAGCATAGTTCGTAATGTCCCAAGACTACCAAACTCGTCAGCTAAATACCAAGAAGAGCAATCTTTTTGGACCCATCTGTACGACTCACAACTCGCACACTCACATCAACAACACTTGCAATCCGAGCCAACACTCAAGGATTCCTCGTGTTCATCCGCCACCCCGAGCCACAACTCAAGAGATGCCATTCTGAGTCAACTCAAGGAATGCCACGTGTTTTCCCCTATCCCGAGCCACAACTCAAGGGATATTGTTATGAGCCACAACTCAAGGAACACTCCAACAAGTCGATCTTTAAGGTATCACCAAAGCCTTGTAAACCACACACATCCAAAGCAAACAAGTATTATGCCCTTCTATTATCGCCTAGCGCTGCTCTAGAGTCACCAAGCGAAATTCAGTTCCAGACTACCTAACGATAGCCTCTTGCCGCCAGGCGCCACACGCCTCTGAAGCCTCAGACCTTACAGACTTTGCCTAGTGGGACCACCCTCACTGCCAGGCACCACATGTCTAGTGCCCACCTTAGTTGTAGCTTTAGCCTGGCCGGTCAAACACCACCGCCAAGTGCTACACCAATACTTGAACAATATTTGTTTTTACTAACTTGCACACTTTACCAAATTCTCTTACTACCTCAACACTCACTCCAGATACCTCAAGTCTAGCTGGTTACTGTCCACACTACTCGAAATATTCATATCTCAACTCCTATACTTTAAACTTGCTAAGTGTGGGTATCCTCCCATATACCAAGACCCTTGCCATCTATCCTTTGATCACACTATAAACTTATACAAGTCTCAAGGCATCTAATTTCCATTTTAGGCTATGCTACCAATCGTTCACAATTCTATTGCCACTAAATTCCTTTATGCCTTCTTTGTACCACACTTCCTCCAAAATCCCCATCAACCTAAAGATTATTCAATGACCTTAATTTATGCACTTTTTTTCTACTACTATAGTCTATATAATGTATCACCAATCCACTCCTCCTGCTTCATTTTGATTCCACAAAACCTAGCTCATAAGTGAACCCATAAATTCATTTACATAAATAATTTGTACCTTTCTTATCACTTTAGCCCTCAACCCACTGTCCAAAAAATTCCTACATTCACCTTACTCACTAAAATTGGCCCAAAATGATTTCCAAACCTAAGATAGCCCTCACAGCCACGTAGAGTCATCTTCTCTGCATTGGCGTCTGGCGACACATAACCCGCCGCCACGCGACACATTCGTTCTGGGTAACCTAGAATTCTTCCATGCACCTGTGCAAACTCTGATTTTTCTCATTCCAACCAACCTCTCCATTCTTCACTCAATGCTCCTCAATCATGTAATTATGTTTATTATTATTATTATTATGTTATGCCCCCAATCACACAATTCAATTGCCTTTGTCTACACCAATTCGGTTAAAAACCTAGAATTCCAAATCATTCAAACTCTAATATTCATATACCCTAACTTCCATCCAATTGGACCAATTCTCAGCGTAATTTCAACAATTAATCATTTTCCTCAATCCATGTTCATGCAAAGATCACTTTTTCACAACCAGAATTGCCCAGAACGCACAAAAAGCCCAGGTTGAGTCAAATTTGGCTCCCATCGCCTGGCAGGTGTTCATAACCGCCAGACTATTCATATAAAACCCAGAAAACTGGGTGGTACAACTTGCATCGCTTGACGGCCCGTTCACGCCGCCAAGCGGTTCCTCACAGAAACTCAAAATTTGCACATAAAAGGAATGAATCGCTTGGCGGCTTTGCAGGCCCACTAGGAGGTTTCTAAAAATTTTCCAGAAACTCAATGCAGTCTAGAAAAACGTGATAAAAAGGCAATCATACATCATATTCCATTTGAAATTATGTTATTAAAATCTAAAATGAGAGTTACAACTCCTCTAATATGGATTATGTGCTTCCAATTACAATTCTTGTAACCTTGGTGATAGAATAAAACTGAGTTTTAATTTTAGATTACCCTTAGATATATTTGTTGTAATAGATTTAGTATGCATGGTAAATGTTCTTATTTGGTGCTTATATTGAATAATGCAGGGCATTTGAGCCAAGAAAGTGAGTTAACCAGTCAATTGCAAAGTTGACCAAGATTATTGGACACGAACCACATTGTTGTCACCAAGTTAAAGCTACTGTCATGCTGTAAAAAATGTTGTCACATGGAGTATTAAGTTGAAGTTACTCTATTGAGTTTTCACGTGTACCAGTTGGAGTATCACCTACAATAACTAGTTGGAAGCTTCAAAAGACACTTTTGAAGAGTTTGATTAACCTGCATTGACTTGTGGCTTTTAGGAAGAGCAACTTGTGGACTTGACTCGGGTGTCATGTTTAGATTAATTTAGTTAGTTAATATAGGTTTGTATAATTTGTAGTTAATATGGACAATTATCATTACCTGACGTAGCAAGTAAAATAGGTCATTAGTTTCACATTATAAAGCACTGGTTAGAGGCTTGTTCGAGACACTTACTTCGAATTTAGATTTTAAGTAATTGAACTTCGTTCTCACATTTGAACACTGATTTTAAGTGTTGAATCATGCTTAAGTTAGAGTGTGCATAGAAACCACGTCAATCCAAGTGTCTACATAGTAATTCTTGGTGCAAGAACAAGAATCAACTGCTCTTAGTTTAATTTTTGAGTTTAACTTAGCCAATTAGTTTGTTGTTCGTGTGTTTCTCTATTTAAGCTTGAAATTCTAGTTTTAAATGCTTTCGGTTCATTTTCATTCTTCACTAGTATTTTTCATGTTGTTCTAGAATTTAGACTATGCTTCTAATTAAAAAACTCATCAAACAATGTTTAGATAGTTAGTTAAATAAGTTGTTCTCGTTAAGTTCATTATTCTTAGATAGAAAATTTAGGATATCATGATTCCAATGCTTCTTACATTCAATTCAACATTTTATATTTCAATTAGTATTGTGTTATAATAGTTTTTATGTTCATGATTGATTTCCACATCTTATTTCCACGTGATTACAATTTCACCAATGCACTTTTGTTGTTAAGTTTATTGTACTATATTTTTTTAGGTTCTTGTTAGTGATTTTATGTTTTTTCTTATGTAAATAGGTTCTGAATGTATTTCTAGGTTAGTTTTAGCATTTAAAATTTGTTCATAACATTTTTATTACATATTCATCATCTGCAAGTCACTTTGACATTTTGACAAACACTTTTGCATATTTAGGATTTCAATAAGGCATTTTCACAAACACCTCCCCATTTCACATTCCTACATGGTTTTACTTCATTCTAAAGCTCAAAGTACATGGCATATCATTCATTCATGCATAATAAACATTCAAATCTCATTTCCAAGCATTGAAAATCATTTTAGGATGTTTAACCATAAATTTTGCACTTATACAATTCAGTTTTGTATATAGGTTTTAGGTTAGTATTCATTCATCATCTTAGTTGCGTTTTAGGATAATTTTTAGGTAGTTTTAAGTCTAATTTTATATTTTTCTCCGATAATAATGTGGACTTTAAAAACACTCTTTGGAGAGCTTTGAGGATTCTTAGAGCTTGTGGGAACAACTCTTCATCCTTTTTTTATCTCCATCCCATTCCTTTATTCCATTTCTATTCTAGGGCTTTCCATGATAATGAAAAGTTGAACCCATTTTGTTGGGAGTAAATGTAACTTTCAAGTATCTTTTATTGATTTGATATATATATATATATATACACGATGAGATGTTGAAAATAATTTAAAAGTTACAGAAGATTCGCCACAATAGTTTATTATGGGAAATTATAGAAAAAACTTTTAAGAAAATAGTCTTTGAAACCAAATTTGGGTTTGAGAGTCGGTTACGTATGGAAAAGGTACTTGCATCCCACAACGTCTGCCCTAAGACGGTTCCCTTTAACTAAGTATACAAAATAAGAGTAGATTTTTTTAAATATATGTTATTCCCAAAAATCAAACAATATAAATACATGTACAAAATAATAAAGATAGAAACAAATTTGTTCTTTTGGGCGTGACAATGATTGACCTTGTTGTTGCGTATTCTTATTCAAAGAGGAGAAATCAAGATTACGTAGTTCTTTGTAAAAAAAAATTTTTTGGTTGATAATTTTTAATTTTTATATTTTTTTATTGTCAAGAGAATTCGAGATTCAACATGATAAAAAATTTAAGTTGATAAGAAAATCCAAGATTTGACATAATATCAAAAAATTATATAAAAAAGAAGTATAATTTTTGTGAAACCCCCTTTTTATTTGAATTCAGTTTTAAGAGAGGGTTTGGGCCTGGCCTCTTAGAGGGCCCAGAGTCAGCCCATTATGGGGACCCCCAAGACCCCCTCACAGTCCCTTACTCCTCATTCTGCTTCATTTTACCAAAAACAGATCACTCCCCTTCCTCAAACCCTTGAGCAGCAGCTCTACTAGGGCACAAATTTTTGCCTCCTCAAGTTAGTGAATCTTCTTGGTTCGGAGCTGCCTGAACTCGTATCTCCAAGTAAGTAGACCCCAACCTTCTTATTCTAGTTGTCTTTTTGTGGCTCTGCCTAGGGTTCGTCCTAATAACCCTCTTGTGTTTTCGTGTGATAATAATTTTAGCTCCTTAATCTCTTTCTGTAGTTGTGATGCTCTTTGGGGTCCTGTTTCGTTTGGCTAAGCTTGAGTAAGGTAAGGGAAGCTAGGGTTTCACTTTTTTTTTAAAGTTGTTTTGCTTGTTCCTGTTTCGTTTGGCTAAGTTTGATTAGTGTTTTGTGGAATATGAGTCAAAATCGGGGAAAACGTTAATTTTTGGTGTATTTCCAAGTTAGGGGTTCAAATATTCATGAAACTGTGATATTTGACGTTATTTCTCGTAATCTAGAAGTGTCGGGTGGTCACTAGGTGAGTAACTTGGTTGTTGGTGACGGTGTCCTTTTTCTAATATGCGCAATTTTAGTACAATTCACTTTTTCGGCTCATTAACCGTTGGCTTGAGCTCAAATTTGGAAATTTGGTTCATAACATGCTATTTTGTGCTTTGACCGGTTGGATCGTCGATTAGATGTTTAAAGCTTGAGAAATGTGTCACGCATTACTGCAGTGATTTTGGTTTTGTGATAATAAATTTTCTTAGAAATTTTGGTGTAAGAATTATGGTTATGTGTTGTGCTTGATTGTATGGAATTGCAGGTACTTAAATGTTGGCACTCATTTATTTGGGATGAATACTATTTTGTGATATATGTATGTCATGGTATGCATTTATAAAGTATGAGATTAAATGAAATCTTGTTATGTTGAGTATGAAATGGAAAACATGACTTGTTTGATTGGTCGTGGTTTGGCATGAGAATTGAATGCTTGATATGGCATGTGGATTTTGTTGGTAAAAGAGTTTCAAGGGAAACTCTTGGTGATTGTGGTTAGTGTATACCTTGATATAAGAGATGTCTAGATAATTGAAGGTTTCTTGAACTCTAAAAATTATTCACGCTCACATATAGTAGAATAATTTATGTGGTGAGAATGGTAGGAGGTCCTAGTCTTAGGACATATTGGGCCCAAGACGTTAGAGGATTAACCATGTGTGTGGTTGGGTGATTACCCCTTGCGTCTAGATTTTGCAGAGTTTAGAAGCCAACACAGGCGCATACTTCCTTTAGAATTCTATATCAAGAGTATGATCCAGATATTGAGTCATAGAGTCTTGAAATTGTTTGTTTTCACATGATTTGGGTGGCTACTACTTTGCTTGTGCATAATATGATCTGACTATTGATTTGCTCTATAACATGATTAAAATAATTTTTTCTCTAGCTTACCCTTTCTCTTGGTGTGTGTTTCTTTGCTTGATTTTTCCTTTTTGCAATGATCACCAATACTATTGGTGTGAGCAGATGTGAAAATCCCTAGAGGTTCTCAGGGTGGTGACGATGTTGCTGTGTAGAGTGGTTCCCATGGTCTGGGTTGTGGCTTGCAGTTGTGCCCTTTTGAAGAACTCTTGTGTTAAATTTTAAATTCCTTTCTTTATGAGCAATCTTTTGTAAAACAATAGTACTCTTGTAAAATAATACTATTTTTAATTGTCAGATTTACCGACGAATTTTTACGTCGACAATTATCGACAGATTTACCGACGGAACATGATTTTCGTTGGTAAAATTTTACCGACAAGAGTTTTATAGACAGATTTTTGACCATCGATAATGTTGATTTACCGACGGATTTTGATCATTACCGATAAATTTTGACCGTCGGTAATACCAGTTTTTCTTGTAGTGTTCATGCTTTAATAACATTTCATATCATTTATAATCCTTTCCATGTTCTAATTATTGATAAAGTTCTAAAGTTGTTTTAGTATATTATGTGTAGTTTTAATTTATTGCAAGGACAGCTTAAAATGTTGCATGTAAAAGACCTTCATATATGCAGAATAACTTAAAAAGAATTGTATTTATAAATTCTTCACTTTTGTGAAGTTAATATATAAGAAATATTTAAGTTACACATTGTGTGAGAGTTTCCTTATAATATTACAAGAAAATGTTTCATTAGTAACTAATTTTAGTGTTAAAAATTATTAGTCACTATAGTGACTAATTTAGATAGCAATTTACAAAGTAAAAAATTATTGGTCACTAAAATAATCACTATTATGAATAAAAAATTATAATTGGTGACTAAATTTGTTTTTAAAATTAGCTACCATGATTTTAGGTACCAAAGGAAATTAGTCACTAAAAATTAGCTACCTAGATTTTAGCTACCAAAATGACTTAGTTACTAAATTGGTCTCTAATTAAATAATGACTAATTAGTGATCAATTATACTTTTTTTATTTATAACAGTGACTATTTTAGTAACCAATAATTTTTAATTTTTTAAATTATCTAAATTGGTCACTATAACTATTAACAACTTTTGATCATTAAAATTGATTACTAATAAAATATTTTCTTGTAAACATTTCAAGCAACTTTTATCATACTTTTCGGAGTGATATTGTGTACTCAACAAACAACATACTCATTTTATAATCTCGTGGGAGATAAATGGATAGTCAATAGTGATTGATTTCATATACAATGAATAATACTTTTAATCTTTATTGATTAATAAAAGCTTTTATAGTTAACAAATTAAAACCGAACTTAATTAAAATAGGGATGAACTAATATAAACCCTGCTGAATGCATTTTTTTATTGTGGGACTTTAGAACAATTATATAAAAATATATGAATGTTATGAAAAACATGAAAGAGAGATACACGTTATTTAAAATTAAAGTGGTTGAAAGTGTTATTTATTATAACTTTCTGAATGCAATTTTTTTTATATAAAACAAAACAATAACTTCTTTTCTTTGCCATTGCCATAGCATGCATGTACATGAGAGTTGTGAAAAAAGTAATACTAGAATCTATAAAATCGACACCTTTAAATTTTCATAACTAAAAGAAAATAGAAAGTTGTAAGTTAACAATTAACATCACACAGTTTCAAAAAGTTAAACCATAGGTCAAAGAAACTGTGGCCGGCAGGAGTAAAAAATTTAGTTGGATTTTATGTCTCTATTATTTGCTTTGAGAAAAAAAAAAATTACAAGTTAAAGAAAAACATTAAGAAAAAAGGAACCTTCCTGAATAAAATGTTGTACTAGTGCACTACAGATATTGGAGCAAGAGATTCTAGGAATATGTCTCACAAAAATAGGGATTTGTGCCTCATAAATTCCACACCTGTCCTACATAAAGAAAGAGCAAGGAAGGGGTTAAATATTAAGTTCTATATATGCAAGTAATATAATAGTGTAAAGAAGATCTCTAGAATATAAGTGTAGTGTGAAGATGATGACTCAAAATCACTCAAATTGAAGCTACAATAGTCCAAAATGATGACCAACTCAGTCCTTTGATTTGAGGGGTGTGGTTTAGAAAATAGAACATGGGAAGGGATAAGTCCTACACAAAAACACATCAAAACAATTGTTAAATTTTGTCAATTCTTTTATAGTAGAATGAAATACATGTGAATGTGTTAGTGACAGCTTAACAACCCCTTCCCCAGTCATTATCTCCCTTTTTTATTTTTTTCCTTATTCACATGTTGCGGTGCCAACTTCTAGCGTAACGTCAAACTTTACTTTAAATATTTCATAGCCATATAATCGCCATTTTCTTTTTGAGAAAAACAAGTTAAAAGTTCGTAAGGAAAAAAATTCTTAAAAATGATGATAAAGTTGTTCTCACTTTTCACCGAGAAAAGGAACGACTTACCCCTCTTTGCAAGATATGATTCCCACACGCATACGCCTTAAAGTTGTTGCTTTCAACTTTAATCTGCATAAATTTCAACAAAAAGGATCATTAGGGATTGGATCACAATACGGAATTTTCAGGGATGCGCTTCGATTTGACCACAGAGTGTTGTTGAATACGAGATTAAACTCGAATTATGTGCCAAAACATGTTAATTTTTAGGACACGTGGCATAGGGAAATTGTGTTTCACAAGAAAATTATATTTATATACCATCAAAATACATAATTTGAACCCTGGTGGAGCCCAAAGTTTACATAAGCCACATGCTATTGAGTTCCCTTATTCCATAAGTTACTTAAAAGACCCACAAAGCAATGGAGAAGAGTTCACAAGAGAAACACTCTCACACACTCACTCAAGTTTGGTCTTAAGAAAACTATTCCAAAAGGTCAAATTTTTATATTTTATAGTTCCACCATGCACTAGTAACGTAAGAAATCCTTCACCTTCTCCACTTCTAAATCTCTCTTCTCTTCTCCGAATCGATAATCTCATTCACACTCGCACAAAAACCATAAAACCACACTGAGGTAACATCTCCGTAGTGAAACCCATCATGCTGATCAAAGGGCATCAAATTAAGGTACCAATATTGTTCCTCGTCAATTTGGTCCTTGTTTTTTTCGTTTCTTCCGTCAACGCCGTTGAATCAAGGAAACTTGACGAGAACCCCGTGCCCGCCACAAACGGCACCGAAGAAAAGTGCGGTTCGTGCGGCACCGTCTACCCCTCCCCGCCTCCACCGGCCATTCCACCGCCGTCGCCACCACCACCCAAGAAAACACCCACACAGTATTGCCCTCCTCCACCCCCTTCCTCCTTCATATACATAACCGGGCCCCCGGGAAACTTGTATCCCGTCGACGAGGATTTCAACGCCGCCGCCTGCCACCGCCGGAGCTTCGTCGCCGTGTTGTTGCCTCTTTTTGTTGGCATGCTTTTTACGTTTGCATTTTGGTGATTCGCTTGTGAAGAAGGTAATAATCACGACATATAGATATATCATTCAGATCATTCTAAACACAACATTCGAAAATTTTACGGTTTATGATGTTGTTACAGTTATGAATATCAAGATTTACCTAAGGTACGGCGCAGAGAATTTTGTACTTGTACTTCGAAATTAGTGTTCCACACTCCGTTCTGTTCTTCCTTCTATGTGATCACAATTTGTTCAATAATATCCATCTTTCTAGTAATTCTATCAAGTTTCCAATATCGCATTTGTCTCATACGATCATCTATTTTACCCCTTTGTTAATTATCTTAATAAGTTACAATCTTCAAGTCATATAATTAGTAAATAGTAATGTAAAACTTTATATTAGAAATAAATTGTAAATGGTGAATAGTTAAAGGTGGATGAAAAGAATAAAAATAGAAGTCGGTGCTGAAAAAAAAAAATTAATGTTGAATGGTTGAGACCTAGACATAGCATTAATTATAATGAATGCAACGGATCATCCACCACCTCCACCAGCGCCACATATTCACATTGCAGTCTCAATTATACCCAAAAACTTCATTGTTGAAGGGTCCACGTTCTGTTGCTAATAATGATTCTTAGGTTTGGCGTAACCTATCTATATTCTATAGACATGGAAAATGGTGTATCGTGGAAATTATAGAACATTAACACCAATGAGTTTTTGAATTTTCATTTTTCTTTTAAATTTAATTAGAAAATGAGCTGATAAAGGAAATGCTCCTGAACAAAATTATGGGAGAAACATACACCAATGTTTTAGGTATAAATAAACACTGATAATAAAAAAGAGATAAGTATTATAGAGGGCTAAACTCTTTAACTTAGACAAGCCACGTGTAAGTGGACCAAAGAGAGTACTGACATTAAAGTATAATCCGTTGGATCCTGATGTCAGAGTTCAATTCATGTTTATGAAATGAAAAGATCCATTTGTCAGTGGCTTGAAACATCAACTTCGGTTACACCAACCATACATAGAGTGGGGACCAATTAATGCTTGATGTTTGGCAAGTTTAGCCTATGCTGTTGTAACTTTTCACTGTTTGATTCTATCTCACGCACTATAGAAAATTCCAGTAGATACTTTCAACGGGGCACGACTTTTAGGTTTAGGTTACGTAAATGACAGAAGTAGATCGGTTAAGTCCATAACTTTTTTCTTCTCCTTCAGTTTTATTCAAAATTCCCAACTATAAGTGAGTGCCAATGAATTACTGTTTTTCATTGTTCATCCTAAAGAGGCTACTTTTTCTTTGCATAACATACGACAAAATCTCACTAAACCAAACTATTCACAACTTATTTACTATCTTTTACTTTCTACTTCATCACCCAATCAATTAGACGTTGTCCATTTAAATACTAAACTTATATTTAATTGAAAAAGTGTCCTTTAATACTATTTGACTTCCATTTAATAATTTTTATAAAAATAAAATAATTTTAACAAAAATAATTAACTTTTATATTTATGAAAAATAAGAAAAAATAAATAGTAATGAAAAATAATATTAAATTATAATAAAAATAAGTGTAATGTCAAAATATCAATATTTATTTAATTATATGTTACGTAATATTAAAAAATACAACTTCCTACGTATTCTACTACCATAAATAAAGAAAAATGGTAATAGACACTATTTAATTTTTCTACAACTATCCAACACCTGAAAAACCTAATATATTAACTTTTCTATTTAATTCTTCCTAAACTATTTTACATTTAAAATTAAATATATAATTTTATTAGTATTAAGTAGATGTGCAACAAAGAATGGAGTATTAAGGTGTCATTGCCCATAAAGAAAAGATGATAACCAAGAACTTATACACTTACACAATTGAACATGAAAAAATAACAAAAAATAAATAAATAAATAAATTTAGCTTTGTTCAATTAAAATATTAACAAACTTCAATTATATTTATAGTAAAAATTTCACTAATAACAAAATTTATAACTCGATTCCCAGTCCTAATAGGACGGATCACGGACATTTCCCTGTGCCAATAATTCGGTCACTGTTCTTCATTATTGTGGTTAATAATAATGTGTTGACTATAAATAAAAACTAGTTATTCTGAGTTTGAATTTATTTGTGATGTTTTTTCAATTATTTTTTAGAAGTTAATTTTCAAATGGCATTATTCAGAAAAACCTCATCACATCAATCTTAATAAATTAGTAACCACATTCTTTAGAAAGAACAAATAGGCGTATAGTGACAACAATGTTGCGTGATCAACCTGATTTGTTTGTCATACTGTGTTGAGGACTAACATGAAGAGACGTCACTAAGATTAGGTGTGATCGAAAGCGGTGCACCTATGTTCAAGGGCGTAATTATTTATGGTTTTGTGATTTGCATCATAATCCATATGATTTTCTTTCTTTTTCTGTTGCTAATTTTGAAACTAATATAGAAAATTTGAGATTCACGACAAATAATTCCCTTATTTTCATGTTTGACTCGCATATAACTGTTGATAGAAAAAGACGACCTGGAATAGTTAATTTTACCAAGTAATTACCAGAAAATTTAAAATGTTTCGCTGACACCCAAAATATTCATTAATATTACATACGCTCTAGAAAGAAAAAATTATAAATTTTAATATATGTAAAGTGATAAGATCAGGGAATAATTAAAGAAAAAGTATTAAATGAATATATTATATATATATATATATATATATATATATATATATATATATATATATATATATATATATATATAAAGAAAAAACA
>Ga0214543_1009915_pt1 | contig 14494 bp, 9 predicted proteins | sample CNSS2metaG_FD_160094 | JGI IMG/M metagenome (GOLD analysis project Ga0214543, IMG submission 160094) | Root nodule microbial communities from cowpea collected in UCLA plant growth center, Los Angeles, California, USA - CNSS2 | ecosystem: Host-associated > Plants > Roots > Nodule | place: USA...
TATATATATATATATATATAGCGCAACTGGTAGCATCTGCTGGTGAGCCAGAGGTGTTAAAGGTCAGGTTGGGGGTTCGATTCCCACTGGCAACAACCCACCCAGTATGAATGGACGGAGAAGGGTGAGGGGTTGGGGTGTATTGGGCTGCAGACCTAACACAACCGGTTTGAGGGTGGCAGGTGGGATGCCTGGTAAGCCCAAGAGGATCCGGGGGTGTTACAAAAAAATTAAATGTATTAGGGTAAGAATATATATATATATATATATATATATATATATATATATATATATATATATATGTCATGATATATTAAATGTAAAGATAACAACGAAATTCTACTTTGACAAAGGGAATAAATTAGAAATATTGAAATTAAGTAACTCACAAAAGTTATATAAGGGGTTATGGTCCCATTAATGAGCACAATACGTATTGTTCTTATTCCTTTCTCTTCCCAATAATCAGGTACGTTTTCACATTCTATTGTATATTGTTTGGGGTATTGGAAACTACTCAATTACTTTAGGATTTATTGCTCTTTTATGATGATTCATTGGACGCCTCTTCTAAGGAAAAGAAGCAACGTGCCCCTCCCCAGAAGCTTCATCATGAGTAGCACCTCCAACATGACGAAGAAGAACGCTTGGGCTACTGTTGAAAGCCACCACTATTAAGATGGTGAGCCATCGCCATTGAGATAGCGATCTCTGCGACTCTATCGCAAACCACAAATGTGACAAAGACATGTCACTGTGATCAGAAACACGAGTCCCGCACTACGCCTGGAAAAAGGGAAGAGCCTCCACTACCGCGAGCTTCTCAAAACCATCACAGTGGCACTATCACAACTCCAACCAAGAGGAAAAAGGACGCGTAGCAGTTGCGTAGTAGTGGAGACATGACATCTTATTCTTCCCAGATAACGTGCACGACGATGGAGGACCTGCAAGTTGCGAGACATGTTGCGGTGGTATGATTATAAAACAAATTTAAGAAACAAACTTGTCATTCCTTAAACTCTCTAAATGCACGAAACTACATCCACTCTTCCTTCATTATGTGGTACTTAATACAAGGAGTGTCATGTTTCTTGTCTTTGGACACATAATTACATGTGAGCCAGGTCTTGAAGTCCCTTCATATGGCGGCTATGTGAGATAACATATTCTTCCAAACTCACTCAATGTTCGGAATGTCAAAATTTATTTGTTTGAAAATAAACATATTAGATGTTGATGAATTAAGTAAACATATTAAACAATAGATCTATTTTAAGTAAACATATGGAACATGTGAGTATTGCAATGGGTAATTAGCTAAGAAGGGAGGTTGAATTGGCTTTATAAAAACTTTAGTTACTTTTGAAAACTTAAAACACCTTTGAATTGAATCAGATTATCCATAAGATGAAAATGCAATTACTATTGGATGCATACTTTCAATCGATTAAAAATAGGGATAACAGGTTGATTTCATTAAATAGTTAATAGTGCAATGTTAATCAACAGACCAAAATATCAAAACAGTCGATTGAAACATTGGGAATTCTGCAGAATTTTGAAATTGTAGCTAAACTCTAAAATAGCATGAAAGAATCATCAAAATTGATTCAAATAAGCAATCAGATATGAGCCAAGCCTCGAGTTGTGCCAAAACACACAAGAACAGATAAAAGACTGTACAAACCAAATTTCTTGAAACTTTAAAACACTTTTAAAATAAGAAAAAATACAAACCAAGACTCTTGAATTCCACAAGAATCTCAATAAGCACAACAAGATCACACTTGCAGACTTAGAAAACCACCAAGCAACACCTAGAAACATGAGAAAGATCAAACCTGAATGAAGGCTCTCCCTAGCGAACAATACCTTTTTCTTGAAGTTCCTAAACTAAGCAAAATTGCTCCAAGAAAGATCAAAGATCAATCACCAATAGCTACACTTCTGTGTGCTTTAGAGAGAGAGGGAGTTTTTCCCAGGATATTGAATGATTTTGCGCTCAAAATGGCAAGTGTTAAATCTCTCTCTGAAAAACCAAAACTTATAGCCAATCTATTCGCATATTCAACAGGTTGATTTTTCCATTTAATATGTTGATATCACTAAATCAGCTGATTAAAAAATAATTCAACTGATTAAATATGTAACAAATAAAACTAATGCAACAAACCATTTAACATGTTAAAAACCAATTCAACATGTTAATTCCCAAATAGTTATTAAATTTTAGTGCATTTGGGTCGCTAAGTCTACCTAATCGAGGATTTATCTCGACTACCAACTTTTCCTGGCCAACATTACATTAAATGCTTTTTTCATTCTTCGGTAAGGATGATTTTTTTTAGGAAGGAATTTTCGATGTCTTGTATACATAATTTTATGGTAGTGCTTTAATTGAATGTAACTCGTATTTTCTTCACATATGGGACATTCATAATGACCTTTAACACTATGACTACTCAAGTTACCATATGCTGGAAAATCATTTATGGTGAAAACCAACATTGCATGGAAACGAAAAGTTTATTGACAATATGAATCAAACACATCAATGCCTTCTTCCCACAACAGTTTCAAATCATCGATCAACGACTTCAGGTAGGCATTAATGTCATTTTCAAGTTGTCTAGAACCCGATATCATCATAGACAACATCATATGTTTTTTCTTCATGCATAACAAAGGAGACATATTGTAAATCACCAACAAAACTAACCATGAACTATTTTGCTACCAAAGTTCCCATAAGGATTCATACCATCTGTAACATTCCAAGTCTTAATTTTCTTTGTTCATCAATATTCTTCCAATGTGGAGAATCAACTAGGTGTTGAAGAAGATTGTTCTTCCATCAACATGCCATTTCAAATTCTTTGCATATTTTTTAATGGAAAACAATCATTTCAACCTAGGTATTATAGGCAAGTGTCACACCACCTTAGAGAGGGGGCCATCTGTGCCTTCATCAACACTATTTGCATAAATTTTCTTCTTAAACTGCGATAAACCACATGTTGGAAATACCTTCAGTCAAACAAGCTTGTCTCTATACAATACACAATCATTAAGGCATGCATGTATCTTTTTATACTCCAAACCCATTGGACATAAAATTTTCTTCCTCTCGTAATTACATATAGGTAACATGTTATTTTCTAGAAGCATCTTCTTCAGTAACTCCAATAATTCTATGAAACTTTTATCGGTTCATCCATTTCTTGCTTTTAAACTAAACAATTTTAAAGTTATCGGTAGTCATGTAAAGTTAGTTCATCACTCATCCATTCATCCACATATTTTATTTTTCGTGATGTCGTAGGCTTATGTAATATTTCTCCATGTCAAGTCCAAACTATATAACTCATCATTATACAGAAGATGAACATATGATCATGCATTGTCTCCAATTTCTAATGCATTTGATTAAAACAACAAACACAAGGACAATAATATGTCTTGTTCACGGAGATTGTGTGTTTTTTAGCATATTGCAAGAACACAAGAACCCATTTTTCATACATTTAACTAATGTTGCAACATCCTAGTCGGATATTACTAATTTAAATGAAATAGAATAATATGAAAATAAATTTGCATTTAATAAATTGTCTTTCCCAAGATGCGGGAATATTCAAATTTTATTAACATGCAGTATAATTCAAAATTCATAATTTTACTCAATATTTACATATTCAAAAACTGATATTAAACATTGTTTAAAAAATCGTAGATATAAACTATAAAATAAAACTCTATAAAGGTTTTCCCAAGCTAGCCCCTCTTCGGATCTAAGTGTCACAAGCTCTACCTGCATCATCATTTTCTCCCGTGTATCGAAGTACACGATCATCACCAAACACAAGCAGATAGGGTGAGCTAATAGAATAAATAACTCATAATCAACATAAAGAGTACACACACACACCCATCAGAGAACCACTATCCTCCAATACTAAAAAACATGACCACCATCATGTTCATACACATTCTACGTCTCCAGATGATGACCTTAAGATATCCTTTGCTCCCACAAGCCACAACTTGTGGTCCCACCATCTATAAGTCACAACTCGTAGATACATGTGTAGGACTATCCTATTATGAACCACTATTCGTAACGTTAGTTGGAGTTCCCAACACAAACCACAATTTGTACTCTCGACACAAGATTAACAACATCATTGGCTATAACCTACGACTGCCCAATCAAGTGAAGACCATCCATACAAACCACAACTTGCACACTCACACCGGTTTCCAATATCACCAGGCCACAACCTGGGATCACCACATGTTTACCCTCCATCTTGAGCCACAACTCAAGGGATTTCATTTTGAACCACAACTCAAGGAATGCTATAGCAAGTCTCCACCTTAATTGGAGCTCCCCAATATGGACCACAATCCGTATTCATTACGAGACAACCAGCTTCACCAACGACAATTGTGAAGAGCAGTCAAGTGAACCATCCATACTAGCCACCATTAGCACGCTCACACCGGAATTCCTATATTATCAGGCTCTAACCTAAAATGGTCACGTGTTTAACCCCCATTACAAGCTACAACTCGTAAAGGGCCCTCAACAAGTCATCTTCTCAAGGCCTTCATCCAAAGGGTGTAAAATCCTCCAAGCAACCCACTTGGCACACAGAATCGCCTGACACAACTCCAGCTTCGCCAAGCGAAACATCACTCCAAATCGCCTGACGGCACTACACACCGCTAGGCGCGACGTGTCCTACTGGCCACTGTTTTGGCTGCTATCGCCTGGCGGGACCCTCCTCATCGTTAGGCATCGCACACTCCAAGGGCTTCCCTAGTTCCTACTATCGCCTGACGGCTCACCCCGTGCCACCATGCGCTACATCAGTAGCATCACTACTATTGGTTTTTGGCACTTTAGAACAGGTTCCAAAGAACCCAATCACCCCACATAAAATCCATCACACAAAAAATGCTCATCCAGTCATATTAACATGACTAAATCACACTTGAACACAATCATATACATCAATCCCTATATATTCATATATATACTCCACCATTTAATCCATGCTAGCATTCAATTTCAACTTATGAATAACACATGCTCATATTAAATATAAAGCAGCATCACTCTAACAACTTAAGCACATGATTCTATGCACCAATACAGATTAATATAGCCCTTCACACCTCCTATGCAACAATTTCCTTAATATTGATACACATGCATTCACCAATAAACCAATTCTCAACATGTGACTAACTCAATGGAACATTCAAATTCATGGAGACTCACAACATAACCCAATCATGCTTCCAACTCATGCCACATTAGTAGTTACTTGAAATTATCAAGAGATTATTCATGCATTTTAAAGACTTCTAATCCAACAATCATTCGCATCATATATCTCCAACTACAGATATTCAAACCAAGATCACACCGTACAAACTAAAGAGCAAATTGTTATGAACCTGATGTCAAATATTCAACTAAATCACACGGTTAACGAATCAGGAAACACAATTTTACAAAAATTGCGAAGACCAGAAAAACGTAGTCGCCCAATGACTAGATACTTTCGCCCAACGAAACAACACTAGAGACCTGGCACTTGGCGGTAGGAAACCACCATTCGACGATCTCGACGATCCCTACTGCGTGAAAAATACAAGAAATAGTGTAATTACACCTACTTTGGTCAATTTAAGACACTCGAACATGCAGAATTCAACAAAGGTTCATCCATCATGCATAAAACTACACAAAAATAAAGGTGCACATTAAATTGAAACCACAAAATCATAGAAAATGAACCAATCCAGTTCGTGTCGCCTGGCTGACCTTCATTGCCGCTAGACGGTTTCTGGGCAGAACCCAGAAACTTAATTCAAACAGCATGCGTCGCCTAGTGGACCTTCATTGCCGCCAGGCAGTTTCTAGGCAGAAACCCAGAAATGCAAAAAAAAACCTGATTGGAAGAAGGAAAGATGCATTCATGCATATATTCATCATGCAATTACATAAATATACATTAAAGAACAAATTTCAGCTCTCCTAACCTGGATTCCTTGCTCAAGTTGAAATTCCAAGTCCTTTCGTGATGCATCCCACCTCTTTGGCTCCACTATTTCTCACTCCAAATGGCCTCCCAATTCATTCTCAACTCAATTTTCCAGTGCAAGTTATTGGTATATACCAAAAGGACCCTACCTCTCCCTAATTCCACTCTTATTCTCACTTTCCAACCCCAATTTTAATTGCTTTAATGGATAAAATGAAAATTACATTAAAATGAGATTAATGGTCATTCAATTGCTTTTTGACCCTCTCATTCATGACCAGAAAGGAATAGGCAACAAAACCACCCAATTATCAAGCCAGGGCATAACCAACCATCAAATTCATGTTTCGTGTCCTATGCTTCTAGGATTATATTATCACGCCTCATGATCCAACATATTATTAAAATATTAAAACAATAAAGTTAACACCTTAATGACATACACCGAACTTGAATTCAAGCCCTTTCATAATAATCAAGTACTCTCAACCATTTGAACTAATATTATTCCTTGTCTTCTCTCTCCATATTAATTAACTTAGGGATTCCCGCCCTCACATTTATTTAGATAAATATTTATTTATTTAATTTTTCCTGTGCGACGCTTATTTATCTAACTTCTATCCATACGAAGTTTGTAACAAACTCCATCAATCTCAAATTTTTAACTCTCACAAGGTGAGACCCTATCCATGCACAAAAAATAATTTTCACAATTCGCTAACACGTACATGAAGAAGTCTAACATCATAAATTTGATAAAATTTTGGGAGCATTACACATTGGTATCTGAAGTACACAAAATGAAAGTGATCTCTCTTGACCACAATTAAGTATGCATATGGAGAACAAAACAAAATGATTTCAACCAAAATTTTATAAAATTTATGCATAAACTTCAATGTACACGTTATAACAAATAATGAAAATAAATTCCAAAATTTTCAATTGAACAATTCAAGATCTAATACAAATGATTCATATTTAATCACTTGTACTAAATTTCAAACGAAGACTAAGGTTCACTTAGTGTTCAACTAACTAAAATGCACCTAATATATAAATTCACCCGATATATCTAATAAATTTAAATTATATAAACATACAATATCTAATAAATTTAAAATTAATCATATAATTAAAAAAACTAACAATAAAACTAAGATAAACTTAAATAATCATATTAAAACTAACATAAAAACTAAATGTTTAAAAATATAAACAATCTAAGAATAACAAAGCATAAAACCACCATGCAATCAACAAAGGAGAAAGACCAATAACAAAGGGAGTCTCACACAAAGACAATACAAGGGTAAAGACCACATGCACTCAACAATAGGGATAACTAATGTCATCACATTCAATACAAGAGAGAAAGGGAAATGCAAAGTTGTAGAAAACTAACCTTACTATGAAAACCAATCGATTAGAATGAATCCTTTGGAGAACACGAGCACCACAAGTGTCAATGGGGTAAAATGGAGTCAATGGACCTCAAAATCTTGTTGTCGTCGTTGTCTTGCTACAATGAATCCCCAGACACAGTGAAATAATAAAAATGTGACCTTTCACATCCTTTTTTTACCTTAGAATCCTAATTTGTCGTCAGAACTTCTCTAATTGATATCAAATTCAAAATTGAAGTCAATTAGAAGAAGTTCCGATATCATTTTGGACAAAATATTTATAAATATATCACCACACATTTTTAATGTGAGATTTTGCTATATTCGACGTGTAATTGATGACGTTGAAAGTCCATTTTACAGTAATGAGAACTCCAAATGTTCTAAAAAAATGATGAAAGTAAAGAATAATTCAGAGGATGGAAACTGAAATTGTCTTCGTGTTTGTTTCATAGAGTATTTCACACTCCCACTTAATATAACAACTAAAGAGACATTGAATTTGAGTTTTTGATGAAACTATCTTTATAGATCTATGTTATTGGAACAATATTCTCTTATTATAATCTTCATAATTATATTGAAATAATCTTTGTGAAATTATTTTTCTTTTTTTATTTGTACGTGTGTCTTCTTGTAGAAGATATTTTATGAATGAAATACGGAAACAATTATATATATATTTATCTTTATAATTGTATTTTTATCATTTATCCATTTTCATTCTTATCATTGCCATATCTTCTTCGACATCCACATATTATTTCTTTTCTTCTGTATATCCTGTACTTTTCATTCCACACCAATTGTTTGTTATGTACCCCTTTTCTATTACACATATACAAATGTACTATGAGCATCTCTGAACTCATTTTTGTGGTTAAAAATATATATGAAAAAGAAAAGAAGTAAAAACTTTTGAATATGTCTGGGAGAGAGAAAAATAATGTAAAAAAAAGTAATAATTTTAATTTTATTTCTCGCCTCTTTATTCCTCGTAAAATAAACATTTATTTTCACCAATTTTTGTTCAGCTTTTACACTCGGACCCTCTTTATTTTCCACGTATTCCTGTGATGAGAGTGAGGAAGGATGGTGGATAGAGCATTCACACGAAGCATCATTGCATGCGAAACGCATGAAGACATTCGAAATCAGTGATTCGTTAATAAAATATTCGAGGGTCACAGATCTGAGTGGGCCCCACTAAAAGATTCCTGAATGCAGAAGAATCACGTGGGTAGCCCCCACTCTCCGTTGGAGCCAAACGGACATCATCGTCGCAGTAAGATAACTAACAACCGTGCATAAAATATTTTGATAAAATATCTTCACAACTCCTAAAGTCACCATACTCTGACCTTTTTCACGTCAAAAAATTCCTCGTGGGATAGAAATTTTTTATTTTAATAATTAAATTATGAAAGCAAGAAAAGTTTTGAAATGTAAATAATTTAATTATTGTTTAATTTTAGTAACATTTAACATAATGAATTAAGATAATACATTTTATCAATTGTTAAAGTTATTGTTAATTTAATATGTATCTATCTATTTACAATATGTTCTAATTTAAAGTAACTTAAATTAAATTTTGAATATCATAGATGTGGAAGTTGAATGCAGTAGTAATATAGTATTTAATGATCTTTTTATATAAAATTTAATCTTAGAGCTTAAAGCTCAGAAGATGGTGATATATAAAAGAAGAACAAGAAAAGAATGGAAGGACTACACCAAGGTCCACGTATACAAAATACAAGCAACATCAGATTATGAAAATCTATATATGTGTGGAATCATAAATTGTATCCTTCTTTCTAGCTTTATGTAAACAATTCTTCCATCTGTTTCGAATGTTCCAAGACTCAGTATATAATAGTATCATTTTTACCTCACACCTATTTTATTATCATTTGACACTGTTTTTTATTATTATTATTCATTCTCTTTCTTTTAAGAATATAAAAATAATTTTTGTTAATTTTTCTTTACTATTATAAAAATTCTCAAATGATCGTCAAATGATGTCAAAGAACATTTTTCATGATAATATTGTACTTAACAGTTTTACGATATATAATATATAAATATAAATAGTGTAATTAAATACATAATAATTGTTTTGTTGTTTAAATTAAATTATGGAAGCTCAAAAACAACTCTTTTTACTCACTTATTTTCTAAATCATGTATAAAAGTTTTCTATTAGTATCATTTTCGTCCACTCTTTACCATTAACTCATTTTACTATCAAGTAGTCTACAAGCTCAGAAATGAAACTTCATTTTTTGTACAACTTGGCCAATAACACTACAACTTTCAGTATAAGAACTTTTGTCATTCACCTTGGGTTTGACTAAAAATACTTTTTTAAGTCACTCATTTATAATTCTTATTGGAAGTCAAACTACCATGTAGTCTTTAATGACAACATAGATTTGTCCTTGATAGTTGTTCCTACTTTACTTATGTTCTTACCATGCCCAATAGTCCTACATCGCTTAGAAGTTGAGACTTAAGGCGGTTTAAATATCCCTTCCTTCTTTCACCTTCCAAGATGCCTTTTAAGGATAAATATGTGACGGAGTCAATGCTCTAGAGTGGACAATACCTCGGATGAGGAGTGATTAACTCTAACGATGTCCTAGGATCAGAACAATAGTGTCTACCATGAGGCCGATAACGAGGTTCTAAAATGAATCATCGCTTCCTTAAGCCCTTCATTAGGGATGAATAATCATTCCCCTTAGACATCGACTAAGGGCTTATGTTCCTACCACAAACCCAATAGGTCCTACATTGCTTAGAAGTAGAGGCCTAAGGCAGTTTAAATACATTTTCCTCCTTCCACCCAACGAGGTGTTTTTTAAGGACAAATCCGTGACAGAGCATAAGCTTCAAAGCGGACAATATTTCGGATGAATGGTGATTGACCTTAACAACGTCACTCGACAAACTTGGGATCAAAACATTGGTGCCTACCATGAGGCTGATATAAAGGTTCTACATACGAACCATCGATCCCTTAAGCCCTCCATTAGGGGTAATCTGCTCATTTCCCTTTAGCCGAACTTGGGGATTTATGTTCCTACCTCATCCAATAGTCCTACATCACTTAGAAGTTGAGACTTAAGGCAGTTTAAATACCCATTCCTTCATGCAACAATCGAGACATCTTTTAAGGATAAAATTGTGACGAAGTCGATGCTCCAAAGTGGATAATACCTCGGATGAGGGGTGATTAACCTTAACGATGTCCTAGGATCGGAACAATGGAACCTACCATGGGGTCGATAACGAGACTCTAAGACAAACCATCGCTTCCTTAAGCCCTCCATTGGGAATGAATAATCATTCCCCTAAGACCTCAACTAAGGGGCTTATGTTCCTATCACAATCTTAATAGTCCCACATTGCTTAAAAGTTGAGGCTTAATGCGGTTTGAATACCCTTTGCTTAGGTTGCGCCAGGCGATACTGTTGCAGTTGGTGGCTGTGTGTGTTGCTTTTAAGCAGTGATGATATACTTGGATCATGAGGTGTTGTGCCATGAGCGGGTAGGTTCATGGATGGTGGTGAACACGTGATGATATGAGCAGGGAGGTTCATATTTTGTTACTCTCAAGTGGGGATACGAGCGAGGTAGGTTCGTATGTTTCGTGCTCACACTTGAGACGTCGCGTGCGGGGAGGTACGTAGCTGGTGGATCACATGTGTTGGACTACGGGCGGGCAGGTCCGTAGAGCAGGACTACGAGCGGGGAGATTCATAGAGACAGGACTACGAGCGGGCATGTTCGTGTGAGCATCATAAATCCTGAGTCCAAGGCTAACTAATTGTGTGATTTGAAGGTTGAAAAGCTTTGGGGATTAAGGTCTTGGCCAAGAAATAACTAGGATGAATTAGATGGGTGTATTATTTTCCTATGATTAGTTGTCCTGATATTTCTTTATTTTATGAACTCACCCTTTCTGTGTGTGTTTGACGATGATCGTGTAATTCTTTACACGGGAGCAGATGATGCTACAGGTGATGTTGCAGATGTTTGAGACGGAGAGAGGGGCTAGCTTAGGATGTCGAGCTAGGATTTTGACACTGTTTATTTATGATTTTCATTGTCATTTAGCTATTTTGGGAACTTGTATAAATTACCCAGTTTTTATGGATATGTACTTTGGATTTGTAAGTGCGTTTTATAAATTTTAAATTTCCTGCGCTTTTGGGAATAATAAATGCATGACAATTGAATTTCAAATTTTATTTATTTATTTAATTAAGTAATTTTCCTTAAGGATGTTATAGACAAACCTAAACTAAAATAACAAAAACTCTTTGTCTAGTAATTTTTACTATTAGATTTGCATTAATGATCAATATGTTGATGCTTAAGAATGATTATTAACCACATCTATGTCTAGCATCTGAAATCAATAGCTGTTTTATCCTACTTAGGTTTCTCAAAGTATCTTTCGGATCAGCTGGTACTCCCACATTTGCACCATATCTAGAACATGCAATTAAAGATCATAATCTAGGATTTCCAAACTATCTTTCGGATCAGTATGAACTCCTATATGTTCAAAATTCATAGACTATGCAATTAAAACATGAATAAAACATAAGAGATTATGGAAAAAAATTATATTGAATGAAGAATCTATAGAGAATAAAAAATACATTACACCTAACTCCCGTGAATGAGAGCGTTATCTACTTTTAAATATACTGAATACACGATTAATGATAAAATTGAATGCCTCCAACCTTTAGAATGTCTTTCTACCTTCAAGTGTATAGATATCAAGTTTTTTTTCTTCTCTCGAAGTGTTTTTTTGACCTTAGTGAGGCCTCAATTTATAGATTTTTCGAAACGCACAACTCGCTAGGCGAATTAGGCATGATTCGTTGGGCGAGTGATCTTTCATTGGGCAAATGGCAGGAATCTGATTTGGGCCTATAGTTTTGTACTTCATTTTGTACTGAAATTTCTTGTTGGATTTATCTTTTTAAGTTTCTAGAACTCCATATTGTCAAATTATCTTCGATTCTTTTAACTTGAAATTGAGTAATTAACTTTGTAGATAATTGATAAAGTTGATAATCTTTGATTAGTTGATATTCCACTCATTCTATTGATATTCTTCCCAAATATAAGTTTTTCACTTTTTTTAAAATATATTCTCATCATTTATCTTTTTCATTTTTATTGAATAAAACCTAAAATATAAAATAAAATAATAATTAAATGTAAAAGTAAATAAAATAAAACATAATAATTTCAATTATCATTAAACACAAATAAAATATATTTAACCACAAGAAGAGAAGCCTCCATAACATTTATGACATTGGATGCAGAAGGAGAAAAACCTCCATAAAATCTATCTCAAAGGAGAAATAGTCAATATGAATATTAGAAAAATATTTGGAAAACTCTAAAAGAAAGAATCTTCATTGATGTTGATGATCTCCTTTTGAAAAAGGGGATTACCACTTAAAAATAAATCATAAATGAAAAAGATATAATGGATATAATCGCAGCAAGTCTGAACAAAGTGGAGAACGATGATCGGATTGGAGAATGCAAAGAGAAAGACAAAAGAAATTAAGAGCACTTATGAAGAATGATTAAGCAAAAGTTTCAAAATCAAAGTCTAATGAGGTGAAAAAAAAGAAGAAGACTTTAATAGCCAACATTCAATGAGTTTCAAATGAAATGATGTACATTTTCCTAAGTGTTATTTGACATTCGTCAAAAATAAACATCCACTGTCCAATTAATGTTTTAGAAACTTCACAACCACTCGTTAATGAACATTAAAATATACTCCTTCACATGATTACTCATAAAAATAACATCAAAGACATAATAATTGCCCACAATATATCAATTGTTCACAAATGTCGAACCTTTATATATATATATACTCAATTGAATATATGAATTGCCCACATGGTTATTTAAATAACTACTCAGATTTATATGCTTACACAACTCCGAAATACTTGATTTAAAATTTATTCTAAATAGAATAGATGTTAAACTTAAATAATTCAACATGTAAGTTTAGTTGTAGACTTAGAATGGAATCCAATAATCAATTACGAATAATTTTAAAGCACAAATACAGGTGAATATATTTGTCCATAATGACACCCATAACATAAGTCTATAAATACACACTAATACTAAAAATATTTATTCAATTCAATTTTTTTTATTCACTTATTGTTGTTATTCTAAATGTTTTATTATTTGAGTATCCAAGTGTATTCTCCAATATTTTCTTTTTCGGTCCTAATCAGGATCTTACTATCAAGGAACCCACAAGCTCGAAAAAACAAAATCCACGCTTTTTACATTTTATCAAATTACTCTTCACCTTCTTGTGCTAAAAAAACATAATAATTGATGAAATGACAATGATATAACTAGATTAATTTATGTTTAAAAATAGAATCTTAATATATTAAATTTAATGGTCAAATTGAAATTCCGTAGAATAAAATAGGTTTAAATACTTATGCACATATATCTATAAATAAGTATCATTTCCATCAAGAAAATGAAAGCATTATTAAAAAGTAAAGTTTAAATCATTTTTGTTAATGAATTAAAAATTAGACATGGAGAACCTGCACCTCTTCCACATGATAAACACGAAGACTAGCGGGGATATTTTAATAAGAAAAATAAAATTTATTTATTATAAAATTAAGATGAATCATACTCATATCTAGGGATGGCAACGGGGCGGGGCGGGGACGGGTTTCGCTATCCCATACTCATCCCCGCATAAAAAATTCATCCTCATCCCCATATCCAAACCCAACGGATATCAAACTTTTCTCCCATCTCCATCTCCACCGGGTAACGGGTATAATCTCGTACCCATACCGTACCCGTGTTCTAACTACTTCAATATTAATTTTTATAAAAAAAAAATTACGGTAAAGAAAACATAATATTATGAAATATTCAATATTAGGAGGATTTTCTTCGATGCCAAATACCTTAAAATAA
>Ga0214543_1009918_pt1 | contig 14484 bp, 12 predicted proteins | sample CNSS2metaG_FD_160094 | JGI IMG/M metagenome (GOLD analysis project Ga0214543, IMG submission 160094) | Root nodule microbial communities from cowpea collected in UCLA plant growth center, Los Angeles, California, USA - CNSS2 | ecosystem: Host-associated > Plants > Roots > Nodule | place: USA...
ATGAGAGAACTAAACACATAGAAATTGACTGCCACTTTGTTTGAGAAAAATTGATGACCAAGGAAATTTGTACTGAGTTCGTTGGGTCAAATGACCAACTTGCAGATGTGTTGACCAAGTCATTAAGGGGACCTCGGATTGAGTTCATTTGTTCCAAGCTTGGTTCATACAATTTGTATGCTCCAGCTTGAGGGGGAGTGTTAGAATTATTACCTATTGTATCATTAACCCTATGTGTAGGGTGTTGAGTGTGGGAAACTATCTACTGCCGTATCTACTGTTGCATGTAATCATGCCTAGTATCTTAGAGTAGTCTTTTCATATGTACTTACTTCATTATAAATAGAAGAGGAGGAGAGTGGTACAGTTGTCCACTACTTATATATTTTAAAGTCTCAGTCTCAAGTGCAGAAAAAGCAAGGTGGAGAAAGAAGACCAAGAACTTGAACAAAAGAGACCAAGAGAAGAAATGGCAAACTGCGGCTGGGAGATAAAAAGAGCAACAAAGTGGAAGAGAAGAGATAAAAAGAGCAACAAAGTGGAAGAGAAGTGACGTGGAAGGTTCTGACACATAGATCCGTAAAAGTTCCATTAGGGAACCAATCTAGGTAGTCAATAGTTGTTGTAGCAATAATATAGTACAATAGCAATTTCATTGTGTTGTGTTTTGAAATCGTGGTTGTTGCAACCATTGTAGTGTTGGAGCAGAGTGGCCCAATCACAGTCCTTGAAGTGATTTAAGGTTTAATCTTTGAAAGTTAGAGGAAACCCACTAAATTCCATCAGTATTTAGTTATTAGTGTTGGAGATCCTAGGTTGACTGCTGAAATTATAGTATGAGTGGATGCAAACCTTATTTTGCAAGTTAATTGATTTTGTGAGGTTATGTTAGGCAAAATTATTGTCCGCTTTACTTATATGGTATTAGAGGCTATGCTAGCACATGTCGTTGGACTTATCTGGCCACCTACTATTAGTTTTTAATAGGACCATCCATAAATATCTATTCCCATGCTTAACTGTTCAATTCTCTCCATGAGGGAGTATGTTGGAAATCCCATATTGATCTGTTTATTGTAAAGAAAGTGGATTTTAAATCTAACTTAATCATGCAAAGCTGACTTGTATGGTGAGATTTGCACCCTCTTTATAGTGTAATGTGGCCTTATCTCTAGTTGATGTGGGTTCTTCAACACACCCAATCATGTTAAGGATGGAGTTGACTCAAACTAATGCAATGAAGCTACAGGATGGGTTAGGGGGAGAAGAGTCCTAATCTTGATAGGTAGTGGAACCAACTGCAATTTTGTTTCCACAAATCTAGCGTCTGAGTTAGGCTTGCAGGTGGAGGGCACACCACCATACTGTGTTAAATTGGGAGATGGCTGTAAGAAGAAAACGAGTTGGTTTTTTAATGGGATAGAAGTGCAACGGGAAGGATATAAAGTGAGGGAAACATTCTTCCTCTTCGAACTGGGAGGGGTAGATTTAATCCTAGGAGTGACGTGGTTGGCATCCTTAGGAGAAGTAAAGGTCAACAGATTTAACCATGAGTTTTATGGTAGAGGGTCAGCAGATTCAAGTAAAAGGGGATCCTACTCACAAAAGAAATGGTCACACCTCAGGCTTTGCTGAAAGAAATAGAGATAGAATTAGTGTCATTGGTGTGGGAACTAGGAGTAACAAAGGGTGATAATGGCGAGAGATTAGAAAGTGAGTTGACTCCTAAACAGCAACTTGAGCTAAAGGGAGTGGTGGAGGAGTATAAGGGAATTTTCCAGGAGATGGTAGAGCTGCCACCACGATGAGAGATGGATCACAAAATAACCATTAAGGCTGGGGAAAATCCAGTTAATGTGAGGCCATACAGGTACCCTCACTTACGGAAATTAGAGATAGAAAGTAAGTTTCTAAGATGCTCAAAACGGGTATAATCATGCCTAGTAACAACTCGTATTCGAGCCCAATGATCTTAGTTAGAAAGAAGGATGGGAGTTGGAAATTTTACATAGATTACCGAGCTCTAAACAAGGCCACAAATTCGGATAAATTCTTTATACTAGTTATTGAGGAGTTATTGGATGAATTACACAGAGCCAAATTTTTTTCAAAGGTGGATCTCAAAGCGAGCTATCATCAAATCCGAATGAATGAGGCTGATATTCCGAAGACTACATTTCGCACTCACCATGGGCATTACGAATTTTTGGTTATGCCTTTTAGGCTAACCAATTCCCTAGCATCATTCCAATGTGCCATGAACACCATTTTACAAGCGTTCTTGAGGAAGTGTGTGTTGCTGTTCTTTGATGGGAAATGCATTAACAGCAAATCATGGGAGAAGCATATAACCCATTTCAAACAAGTGCTGGGAATGCTACAGCAGCAACAATTTTTTGCAAATAGAAAGAAATGTGAATTTGGGAAGCAAGAAGTGAGGTATTTATGCCATGTTATTTCATACGAAGGGGCTGAGATGGATTCCGAGAAGCTAGCAGCCATATATCAGTGGCCCACACCTAAGACAATCAAGGCTTTAAGGGGTTGCGTTATTGTAGGCGCTTTATACAGGATTATGGGAAAATAGCCAAGCCCTTAACCAACTTGCTGAAAAAGGGGAAAGTTTGAGTGGAATAAGCAGAGTATGGAGGAACTACAAAGATTGAAACAAGTCATGACTACTGCACCAGTTCTGGTACTGCCAGATTTCAGCCAGCCTTTTACCATTGAATGTGATGCGTCAAGTAATGGGATTGGGGCAGTGTTATCCCAGAATAAAAGGCCAATCACGTTTTACATCAAGGCCTTGTCGGATACATCTCTTGCAAAGTCCATTTATGAGAAGGAGTTGATGGCTTTGGTGTTGGCTATCCAACATTGGAGGCCTTATTTGTTTGGAGAGAGGTTCACGGTTTATATATATCAAAGGAGCTTAAGGTATCTCCTAGAACAAAGGATAACGACTTAGAATCAGCAAAATTGGTTAGCCAAGTTATTGGAGTACAAGTTTGATATTGTCTATAACACGGGTGCTTCAAATAGAGTGGCAGATGCACTCTCCAAGAGGCTACAAAATGTGACAGGACAAGGAGATGTGTGTGTTGTCCAAACCTTTCTGACAGGACTTTCAATCTATCACAGAGGAGGTTAAGGGGAATATTGTTTTACAGAAAATTATAGAAGATCTGATGGCCAACCCCTGAGTCACATGGCCAATACATCCTGGAGCATGGTCTCCTGCATCACAAAGGCAGACCAGTGATATCAGCCACCTCTCCCTAGATTCCTAAGCTGCTGACAGAACACCACACAACTCCTACAAGGGGACATTCAGGAGTTTTTCAAACATACAGGAGAATTGGCAAATCACTCTATTGGATTGGCATGAAGAAGATGGTAGCGGAGTTTGTAGCAAATTGTTTGTTTTGCCAATAACATAACTATTTGTCCTCTTCACCCCAAGGGATGTCACAACCTCTACCCATACCTAACAAGGTGTGGGAAGATGTCACTTTAGACCTCATAGTCAATCTCCCCAAATCCCATGGATATGATACTATCTTGGTAGTAGTGGATAGGTTGAGCAAATACAGCCATTTTATACCAATCAAACACCCTTATACAGCCCAAACCGTAGCTGAAATTTTTGTAAAAGGTTGTTAAATTGCATGGAATCCTAGCCCCCATTGTCAGCGGTAGAGATCCTACCTTCTTGAGCCTATATTGGAAAGAGTTATTTTGGCTACAGGGTACTAAGTTCAACATGAGCACAACTTACCATTCTGAGTCAGATGGCCAAACAGAGGTTTTAAATAGAACCCTAGAAATATATCTAAGATGTTTCAATTCTGAGCAACCTAAAACGTGGTCTTTGTTCATTCCATGGGCAGAGTATTGGTATAATACTAGCTTCCAAGGAGCAGCCAAGAGTTGATGACTAGGATGAAGCCCTTAAACAACTCAATTTTCATTTCTAATCAACATAGGAAGCCATCACCAATTAAGGTTGGGGACTGGGTGTTTTTGAAGATTCGGCCTCATAGACAAGTCTCAATGCCCTCAAGGCTTCATCCTAAACTATCAGCCCGATATCATGGACCTTTTCTGGTGCTGCGACAAGTTGGACCAGTGACCTTTTGTCTGCAATTGCCTGAGATTGCACGGATCCACCATGCCTTCCATGTGTCGCAGTTGAAACAAGCAGTACGGGCATAACAGGTGCAAAAGGAGTTGCCAGGGGAGCTTTACGGAAGATCTTCAGTTTGTCTCCCTAACAAGGTGTTAGAGAAGGAGTATTCGGCAGTCAGACCCAAGGGAGCCAATGCACCAAGTTCTGATTCAATGGAAGGATGGAGGGCCTGAGACAACAACATGGGAGGATATCGCCACCATTAAATATCAATTCCCAGACTTCAACCTTGAGAACAAGGTTGTTTTGCTAGGGGAGGGATCCATAGTGTCCTGTGAGGAGGGGAACATTACCCCCAGATCGTGTACTGTTTTTGGGCTGTTTTCGAATCAATAAAAAGAGTACCCAAATGGTGTGAGTGTGAGTTACGAAATCAGGCTTTAATCAAATAACCTATCATGTACATTACAAGTAGAAAAAAAAAACAGCATTAAAAGTGACCTACATCTGTATAAAACAAAAGTAACCTATACAAGTCAACTGTAGTCAACTATAGTATACTAACAGATTCTAGTAGATATGTGTTGATCTCCAACAGATTCTGATTGATATGTGTAGATGTCTATCATACCCAGATTTAGAGGTAGAGCAAAGAACAATTTTTTCCACAACTCTTAAAATTTCTAGAGTTTATCATTCGAAACAACAACGAAATAGATTTACATGTAAATCGTAGGATTGATGCTAGATGGATGAAATGGAGTAGGGTTTTGAGTGCTAAGTGACAAAAGGATATCATTCAAGCGTTGGGTAATATTTTACTGTACTACTAAGACCTCTGGTGTTTGTGAACTGGTTGTTAGGTGGGAAAAACCCAACGAAAGAACAAATTCAGTGCATGATTGATTGAAATATTTTGTATGCTAAGCAGCCATGCTACGGAAGATGAATTTGTTGAAAAGAAAAAGTTGAAGTGGCACCTATGCTTAGGAAGTTTGTTGGTAGGAACATGCCTTAGTAGATTGGCTTGTGTGGAGAAGATTTATGATAAAGCTAGTATGTAGAGTAGATCAAATGAAGGTTGTTCATGGATTTAGAGACCAAGAAATTTATAGGTGGAACCATTAAAATGGATTTAGAGACCAATAATTTATGTATATATATATATAGTATTTTCGACTGAACATTGACTTTGTTCGATCCATTTTGCCTAGTTTAAAATACTTTATTTAAGGCCGTTCAATCTATTATCTCAATTTTTCCGTCATCTATTTTGGTTCATTTAGTAGTTGCTGTTATCATTTTGCTGCCAATTTTGGCAATGTCACACACAAGGTGAGCATCTTTGTGCCTTGTTTAACGCCTTTTTCTTCTTTAATGAACTTTTCCTTTGTATCATGTTTATTGAACAATACTTGTTTGGATGTACTTTAGTATTATGTGAGCATCTTAAATTCACACATAGTATGTGTCTTTCTAGATTAACTTGCTACCTCCCCCACTGGGTGAAGGGTTATCTTATGAAGCATTAAGCAAGGATTTGCGCCCAACTTTGGATTGGTGTCCTGAAAAAGGTTGGTCTGTGCCTATACCTGTGGTATGTACTCTTAATCCTACACTTTGACTTCTCTTTGTATTTATAAATTAATAAATTAATTTCTCAAATGGATAATTTTCTCTGGTTAGATTTTGTTTATGCCACTTCTACTGATAATCCAACAATTTGACTTGTCCTTGTACATATTAAAATTTATGCAAAAACTAAATACATTCGTAAATTATATGATATTTTTTGCTTATAGTGGAAAATGTCATTTTTTAGTCTCCAAATTCTTTTTGATGCATTGTTGATTGCATTTTTGTATTGTAAATTCAAACATATTGCGGAAATATAGATTATATTTTCCTGAATCATACTTGATACAATAAGAGTTATAAATAGGATCTTCTAGAATATAGTTTCTAAGAATTCTATTAGTAGTGTTGTTGACTGCACCTCCTAGGAGTCTATATAATATTGTATTATGCTCATCATTTATTTAGATGAGAAATACAAACTTTATGTTAGTATTCTCTTTATTCTATCAGCGAATAATTAACTTCCTTGCCAAAATTGCAGGGTGATGAATGCAGGCAGCCTTGTGCTCGTATAATCAATCCAGCAAATTCAGGTAGCACTATCAAAGATATACTTTTTTTGATTCTTTGCATTTGAATGAAAACTAAGCTTTCTGAATTGAAAATTAATTTGGATAGCCTTTCCTCCCTTCTCTGGCTGTTTGTTAAATGGTGTAGTGTCCTCATTTATACATGCTTCTTAAAGTAATCGTTATTGGTCTATTTTGTTTTGGATTCAGAAATTCAAACTATTTTGTTAAAGACCTGTTTTGTCCTTCTGTTGTACCTTATAAAACTAAAGCAAATTAGGAAAGGAATACATGTATACCAAGCTCCTCACTAGCAGAGATACCTCTCCGTTAAGACAAAATGGAAAATAACTATGGAGTTCAGGCACAAATCTGAATATTACTTGCCCCAATCCCTTCCGTTCCTTGACTTGCTCAACCTTTGCCTGGTTTTTGTTTCTTTATTTCCCCAATTCTGATATCATTCCAGACTTCACTTCTCCGGTAAGCATGTGACAGTTATCAATGTTACAGCCTCCATTGTCTCTTTGGAACCTTCTCTACAATTGTCATGTTCCCGTTTACAACTTGGTCTTCTGGTTTCATTATTATTGTTGTCCATTTTAGATTGTTCTATAACTACTAACATTGCGGTATAACCTTTTTGTTATTTCCTGGGGTTTCGTGGGCATGCTACAGATGTAACGGATGAGATTGGTCGGCATACAGTAAGGTTGCATTCTTCATCTTTAAATTTGAAAGACTATCCGGATAGATCCATAGCAAGGAGAAATCAAAGCAACAGTGCTAGAAATGGTATGGAGATTGACGAGTCTGATAATGTTTCAAGTTTACACATCATGGATTCGTCAGTTGAGAATTTGGAAATACCTAGCATCAATGGTATATATAATGAGTATCCCGCAAAGAGAAGCGACAGAAGTCTCTGTCTTAATTCCATGTCTTCCAATACTATAGAAGCTGCAATCATAGACTTGGAAGAACTTGTCAACAGGATTAAATGGTTAAGGCATGTGTTGAATTTGAGGGTGCCTTTATCAGATACTAAACAGTCTTCTTGGGAGTTTTCGAAACATCATGCATCATGCAAATGATGGTTCTGTATTCAATGTTTGACCTCAGCATAGATTTCTTTTTTCTCAAATATATTTTTCGTGCTATATATAGTGCTTTTGGACAGCTTATGTTGGTTCGTCTATTTTTTGAATTTAGCGCATTGTACCTTGTGCCTTTCATGGTATGCAATTGTTTCCTGCGTCTCTAATAGAGACTCTATATTATCTTCTCGTACCTTATGATCGGAATGATAAAATTGATATCTTAAAATCTATATTTTCTAACAAATGCAATTCAAAAGGTATTTAAAAACTTAGATTACTCATTATATGTATTATATATAATTTGGATTGTGTAATTTAAAGTTGATTTTAAAATATTTGGATAGACCATTTTAGAATATTTTATCACAATTTATCACTTCTGATAAATTTTAGAATAATATTATCATTTTAGAATATTATCTTCTCGTACCTTATGATAGATAATATAGGAATGATAAAATTGATATCTTAAGATCTATATTTTCTAAAATAATGCAATTCAATAGGTATTTAAAAACTTAGATTACTACTCAAATTTAAATTTGCTTTTAAACTATTTGGATAGATCATTTTAGAATATTTTATCACAATTTATCACTTAATATAATTTAAATTCATATTGTGCATATAGGGTCTATTAGAACGTCTCGTGACTGGCAATATCATTGGACGATTTATAAATTTCTCAGCTGTAACAAAACACACGTTAGAATAGTTAGATAATAGACTCTTATTCAAACTAGTCATAGTATTTGTTATCATAAAACTCATAATTGGTCTGCTGTATTAGACCGTCTAGAAGGGCTTAGGACCACCATACTTTAATATGAATTAAAACTTAAAAGTGATCCAATATCTAGGTGATAAAACTAAGGGTGTGTTTGGATGAGACAATTCAAGAGGGTGATTCATTTATTTGAAGAATTTGAAATTCTTTGTAATGAAATGCTTTGTTTGGATAGAGAAATTAAAAAGCATTTAAAATGTATGCATTTTTTTGAAGTATTTCAATTAGCTAAATTAGAAGAAATTCAAATACCCTAAAAAAAGGTGGAATTTGAAATTCTTCTCACTCAACCTCATAACCATGACAAGTTGAGCTAGCCATACGATCCAGACGGATCATACCAACTTGACAACGGGTCAAGCAGGCCCAACAATCTAGACGGGTCGGGCAAGCCCAATGACCTAGACGGATCAGGTAACCTGATGTCACATACGGGTCGGGCAGGCTTGACAACTCAAACAGGTCGGTCAAGCTTGACAACCCACACCGTTCGGACGAGCCTAACGACTAAGATGTGTCCAGCTGGCCCAACGACCCAGACAAACCAGGTTGGGTTGAATCCGATGACACAAACGGGCCCGACAACCCAGATGGGTTTAGTTGATTTGATGACCTAGTGGGGCCAAGCCGGGCCAATGACCCAAACAGGCCAAGTTAGGCTAGGTCGTGTCAGGCCAGGTTGATGAACTTGACAGGCATGACCGACAGGTATAGGCCGTCAAGCTTGTCTGGATTATCGGATCGACCCAGTCTGTCTAGGTTTTCCGGTCGGCCTGACCCGTCTGCGTCGTCGGTCAGACCAATTTGGTTGGGTAGTCGGGTGGGTTAGCTCGGTCCATCTGAGTCGTCGAACCCGTTCCCAAATTCAATTGTTTTTTCCAAACAAGAAATTGAAATGTAAGGTATTTTAATTTCTTTATCCAAACAAGTTATTTAGAAAATGAAGAAAATTTAATTGCAAGCAATTCAAATGCAAAACATTTCAATTTCTTAGCATTGTTGAAATGCTCCATCCAAACACAAGGTAAGAGTATTTCTATCTGCAGATCATTTCTCTAGCTCTACGAGCAGTAACGAATAATGTTTTGCGAAGTGTGTTGCCACCTGAAGTATATGTAATTAGCTAAAATAAAGTGCTAGATACAATCTCAAGCACATTATCATTGTAGAATCATCATAGAAAAATTGATAACTTTAAATAGTGTATTCCATTGCCCTTTGTACAAAAAAAATAAAAGGCTTTCAAAGTTGTTTCCAAGTTATAAAAATTGGCTTGCTTTTCATCTATTCTGTACTTCTGCAGATTGGACGGCACTCGATGCTGTGGCATTCAATACATGCTTTGTATTATGAACAAGTCTAGGATATCCTCAGAAATCTAAGGGCTTTCTTCTATACTGAAACTCTTCCTTAATATGCCCAAACATATGTACCAAAACCCTTACATTTCTTAAGATATCCTACCAACGCCTCTTTTGTAATAATTAGTCTGTGATCTGCACAACAGGAACAAAATGTTTCCATGTGATGTCACTCTTACGCATGAAACAATTAATTTGTATAGTCAGTACAGATAACAAATTAATGAGTTATGGTCGGGGAAAAGTAAATTAAAAGACATTTCATGTCGCAGGGAAACGAAACCTAACCTGGAGGTTACTAGTGGCGAATTTGACGTTAATTAGTCCCCAAAAACATTTACATAATCATTTTTTTTTGTGGAAACAATGACCTAAAATGTTCCATACGATTAACATATGAAGTTTCCCAAGAACGAGATTCAGCACTGCAGTATCTCGACCACTGCAAAGCAGTGGGAGGTATTGCAGACCCAGCCTTCAAAGCAACCTATATATGTTAGTCAATATAAAACAAAGTCAGCAACTTAAATTAAATTAATGATTTAATTTCAAATAAAATTAATCACATCAAACCTGTACAAAGTGACAATCATGCACCAACCCAATGGCAATAAGGCGGTGCCTTGACTGAGATAGTGGTGGCCGTCCTCTAAGTGGGAAAAATGTCATGGACTCCTTCAACGATAAAGCAACTAGAACCACGTTGTATCTTGAGGCAATTACATAACCCATATCTGGTATGGTCATCCACTTTTTAATAGACGTCTCCTTGTCAACATACAAAGATTGCCTCAGTTCAGCCACTCGGTCATTGCTACCGAAGAGTTTAGCGTACATATCTTGCCACTGTTGAAGCTCTCTAATCAAATCCTGACGAACTAAAGCCCATGATTCCTCACCCATACCAAGTTGAGCTGCAACAGCCCGATAACCACAATTTGAATCTGCTTTCACATCAATAATTTCTTCAATAAACGGATGGATCTGAATTGGAAATTGGTCCATCATTGACAGAACCCTTCTTCGTTTAGACTCATGGACCAGTTGATGAGATGAAGGGCAAGATGAAGTGCCACTATGCACAGGACGCATTGCGTCAACATGCTCCCGATGTGAAAGATCAGAATGAATTGATCTGTCTCTTTTTGACCCTGGAGCACCCTTTATTCTTACCACTGTGGGAGTTGGACACTTTGAAATTGTATCAGGAAATGCTAGTTCATACAACTTAGCCTTTAGAATAATTTTCCCAGCACAATCAAGTTCCTGAAATCTCTTGAGCAAAGCATCCAATTCAGGTTGCAACGATAACTCAGACTCCTTGTCATTCATTCCTCGGTCAAAGTTTAACTTCTTCCAATGAACATGAATTGCCTCCAAGGGAATAGGATGACACATTGTACTGTACCTAGCAAGTTCACATGCACAAGGAAGACCATGTGTAGTTCTAACTATGCAACAACATTTAGAACTATCAGTACCAACAGCCTTAACTCGGTCATACTCGTCAGTAATATGACTCAATGCACTCCTTGATACAAGTCCTTGCAGATTGATGTATAATGAAGTATTATTATGCATATGATCAACTACATTTATGCTTTTCTCAAACGACCACTTAATCTCTGCGAGTTGCAAAGTAATCATGTCATTCATAGCATCCCAATAACTACACATATCTTCCTTGCTATCTTGAAGCAAATTCTTTAACTTACAATTTGTTGCCTCAACCCTGTCAGGTAAAACACTAATAATATTTAACATAATAAGTAGATTAATAATTATAATAGTCTTGACAAAACAAAGATACTAAGAACTAAATTAATAATTAGTATACCTTTAATGTATTTTTCATGATGAATTATTAAAATATAAGTTTAGGCATACCTAATGGTTGTTGTGTTACCCAAATGCATCACCTGATTTGTCCATGAAGCGACAAACTTTTCCTTGTACGGAATCAGCCACATATTTTTCACATATTCACCAAAATTAGGAAAAGCTGAGCAAACTTTTTCAAATAATGCCAGACGTTGCATGTATTCACTCTCGTTAGAAGAATTCACAACAACATCCCATGCATCCATCACCAAGTCTTGTTTCTCCTTTGGATGGACTATTGACAAGCATTTGGTCTTCACGTTGTTGTTGATATGAAACCGACATAACAAATTAGAAGAGCTCGGAAAGACAACTTGCACTGCATTCATCAAAGAAATGTCTCTGTTAGTCACAATCACCTGAGGTATGTCTTCGTCTTTAACAATCAAGCCTCTTAACTTTTGTAGTGCCCAAGTGAAGTTGTCAGCTCGCTCAGACTCCACAAAAGCAAAAGCCACAGAGAATGTTAACTCTGTAGAAGTAACGCCAACAATCTCAAGCAGTGGCAATGGATACCTAGTGGTTGTATAAATACTATCAATTATCAGGACAGTGTTGAAAGCACCCAGAAGTTTAATGGCATCTGGATGTGTCCAGAACATATCTCTGATAACATTGGAATCATCCACCTTTCTATACCAGTACACGTACTGCTCACGTTCCAATAACTTCAGAAGGTATTGCATTTCTAAACCTTTTTGAGAGGATCGATAAGCCTGTCGAGCATTGTAAATCTGCTTGATAGTAGTGACATTATCCATGTTATAATCTTTCAATGTCAATAGTATATCTTTTGGCTTCATCATGTTCTTTGTCATATCATCAACCAAAGACTTCTCTTCAGCACTCAACCGACCTGCATATGGATGACCCACTAATGTTTCCTCTAATTCATGATTGTGACAACCACACATTACCTTAACAATCCATCCTTCGGCCTTTTTCAAAGCTTTTCCTCTTAACCTGAAGGGACACTCGCATTTTCTAGTACCATTTACCTTTCGGGATAACGCATTCTTGTATGGTCCTCTATATTTTCCACTTCTATCGCAACCCAAAATTACAAATGTCTTCCTTTGATTACGTCTTGTAGTTCTTGTAGATTTTGTAGATGTCTCTGATCTCAAAATAATAAGGACAAATCCATTCTCTTTTGCAACATCTCGAGCCCAATTTAACATTACATCTCGAGAAGGAAAAACCTGCAAATAGAAATAATTTAACAAGGCAATAACTTAACAAAAATAATTTAATGTTCAGTTACCTCTGTAGTGTTAAATGCATCACTACAATCAACAGACATATTTGTTGCTCCAACAATTTGCATATTCACCTACTTAGACATCTTATCAACACGGTCTTCTACCTCTGGCGACAAATAAAAGTAAAAATTAAAGATAAAACTGTAACATCTTAAAAAGCTATAGCAAAAGTTGTCAAAGAAATTTATATTTGAAAATATTAACATAAAGAGAACATGCCGATTTAGGGTCTATTTAGAAACTAGCCCACCCCATGCAGCTCATTATAAAAAAAGTGCAATAAAAAGGGGAAGAGAGAAAGAATTTGATTCCCACCTATATTAAAAAGAATAAGCAGATGACACTTAACAAAACAAATTAATTTGTCCTACAATAGAATGTGAAATAAAAATTGTGTCTTGAGAAAGCACTGTCCACTATGTAAAATTGATAAATTTGTCACTATAGAGAAGTTTAAAAATGTGGAATTGAACTAGCAATCAAAAAATTTATAGCAAGCTTCCTATGATTAATAATGCTATCATAAAATATATGGAATCTGCCTGCATGCCAAATTTAACAAGATTGGAAATGTCAGTTACGAAATGCACCAATCAACAGAGGAAGAAACACAACCAGTTGACAGAGAATGACATGACAGCTGAAAAAAGGTGACAAAGGAACATCACAACATATCAAAGGCAGATAACATTTAAGAAAGAAGGCTTACTTTATGTTAATATCAAGAACACAATTACATCCACATCTTTATATAATATCAAACCAGATTGCCAAAATTTACAGCTAGTTAATGTGAGACTTAGCACTTTAGACATTTAAACATAAAATATAATAAGTCGGCAACAACACATTCACAAAATATAACAACTCGATTTCCCCATTCCCAATCTTCCACTTTGAGAAGCTAAACATAATGGATGGAATTTAATAGAGGTGACACTTCAACACACATCACGCAGAGAAACCTTTAAAGTGAGGCAATTCACAGTCTGCGGAGTCCACCTCCAATACAGAAACTATGTTAGGCAACCTATTTAAGAAGCAATTTAATTTGCTCCAAAAAGGTTTCCACCATCATTAGTATAGAATTCAGCTTTATAGAGTACAACCTATGATCAGAAAAAAATAATCATACTAACAAAGCTACAAGAAGGAAAAGAGATAAATGATTGATCACAACCATCAAATTTCTAATAGAGGTCGTATAATTTGCAATTAAGAGTGTTTTCCACAACTACATTTCCCTCCTGTAAGACTAAAATAAAGAAAAAGACATCAAGCATACTAGATTGAGTTGAAATAAGTTATTTCTCTCCCGCTTCCTTTTCTCTTTTCAATAGTTATAGAGAAAAAAGAAATAAAGATGTCCAGGTCTGTGTGTAGTCTATTCTGTTAATATGTACTTGTATGACTTTATAGTTTATACTTCAATTATTACTCAATCTGTTTTCCAATTAAGTGGAACAACATGGTTATGGCAGGGTGAGCCCGGATTAACATGTATCTCATTGATAATGGTGTCATGTACAGCTGGCCAGATATCACTACCAGTTAACAGTAATTAACTAAAGCTAGTAACGTTAATTACATATACTGGATCAGAGGGGCAAAACAGAACAGCCATTGGCAGCAAACAACTCACCTGGAGTTGTTGCCCTCTTTTGTTATGTTGACCTTAAGTGATTCAGCTCTCCTCTCTCCTACATTTCACCCTCTATATTCCTACAGCCAGTATCATTTTTTGTTCCAATTGTTTCAATTGTAGCTTCATATATATATATATATATATATATATATATATATATATATATATATAT
>Ga0214543_1009919_pt1 | contig 14483 bp, 7 predicted proteins | sample CNSS2metaG_FD_160094 | JGI IMG/M metagenome (GOLD analysis project Ga0214543, IMG submission 160094) | Root nodule microbial communities from cowpea collected in UCLA plant growth center, Los Angeles, California, USA - CNSS2 | ecosystem: Host-associated > Plants > Roots > Nodule | place: USA...
ACTAAAAAAAAAAAAAAGAAACGAGAGCACATCCATTCTTTTAATGAATCTCAATATCTCAACATATTTTTTTTTATATTTTATTAAAATACATTTTATTCAAAAAATAAATAATTTTTTTAGATACTTAAATTCTGTAAACATGTCAAAGGAATTAGCTTTCAGCTATCGAATATGGAATGTCTTCGTACAAACAAAAAAAAAAGTGAAAAATAAAAATAGTTTACCGATGTAAAATTTTTAGACATAACTTGTCATATCATTATTAAAAAAATATATTTCTTGTTAATTTTGTTTTTAAATTTTTTTTTTAAATACTTATAAATTTTGTTAATTTTATTGTGAAAAAAAAATTGCAAGAAATTGTTACCAATTTTCTTGCAAAATATTTTATATAAAACATTTTTTGTAACAAATTTTGTAAAAACACTTACAAATTTTATAATTTTGTAAGAAATAATTACTCACGAAGGAATTACCTGCCAATTAAAATTTTTAGAAAAAATGACAGAAAAAAATATTTTCTTGTAAATTTCTTTAACAAATTTGTAAAAGAAAAATCTCATGTGAGAATTTCTAGTAATATATTTAGATCAATTTTTTGAACATGTGATGTAAAATTATAAATACTTAAATATAACATTATTTTTTAAAATCTTTATTATTAAATTTGAATTGTTTATATAAAGAAATGAAAAAAGAGCACAGGACAAATATATGCGTGAAGAAAATACAATGTTGTTATGGGATATCTTAGTTTGCTGTAGACAATTTATTTTCTTATTTATTTTTTAATATAAATAAATAATTTATATTTGAAGTAATTTTTATTTATCAACGGAGGCATGAAAAAGAGAAAGTGGAGGGCTCTGAGAATACGGAAGAGCAGATGCGGGGGAAGAGGATAATGGGTCCTGCTCATGTCGTTTCGAGTGCTCATTGGCCACTCTAAATTTTTCACACACTTCTGAAATTTTAAACTTCTGAAATTTTAAACTATTTCATGACTTAAAAAATAATAGAGTTAATAAATAATAATATTTCTTCTTTAATTTATTTCGTTAACGTAAACGTTCATATTATTTTTATTTGTTTGGACACAAATTAAAAAATGTGCGATTTTGTTGTTAATTAAAAAGATGTTGAATAAAAGAACAAATAACTTATATTGTTGTAATTAAAAATGTTTTAGATAACGTGACCATAAAGTGGTATTTTCTTCCCCTAAATGGCATAAAGTGAAACATTATGTTTTAGATAACCTTAGGTACTACGTACGTTCCACGCATTATCCCTCAAGCGTGCAAATAAAAAGTACTCCAACACTCGAACGTTACGAAACCTAACAAAACAAACTTTGATGAGATACACACTTTTAGATTCTATTACCACTTCAAAAATAATCATTTCTCACATTAGTATAGATTTGAAAAAGAATATGATATATATTCGTTACTTTTTTTTAATATACATAATAGTAACTAGCGTAACACAGACGCAATTGCGTATGTGTGTATGTATTTTTTAAATATGCGTGATATTATATTAGTAGGTGATAATATTATAATGTTATTAAGTTAATATATAAATTAAAATTATATTTATTAAAAATAAAGTAAAATATATCAGAACAGATAAAAGAATAACCATTGATAAATAAAAAAGAAGAAAAGAAACAAAGACATCCAATTTTATAAAAAGTTTGTAAAAGCAACAGCCAATTTTTAAAAATTTAATAAATTATTATATTTAAAGAGTAAAATCGATATTTTGAAAAGTGGACACAAAAAGGAGAATCCCCTTTATATATTGTTATAGATTATAATTTTGTTTTAGTAAGAGTGAGAGGAAGAGAGAAGGGTGAGAATATGACTCATGATGAGCGTTAGAGAGAAAAGTGACAAGTTGACAAATAATATGAACTTGTGATAGAATGATGGAATGGTAGGTTTATGTTAAAGGATGAAAAGATAGGTTTAAGTCATTGAACTTAAACCTTTTCTTTTGGATTTATTTTTTTGACTCCAAATTTCTAAATGAATGATACATCACTCTTTTACCAAAATTGTGGTAAAATTTGAACTTTTGTTTTCAAAAAGTATTATTTTATTGAAAAACTTTTCGTTTGTTAGTTCTCAATTGTATATAGTATTAGATGTCACATATTAACATGAAAGATTTGAGAATGAAGAAGACAACAAATGTAAATGTTTACTGCTTTTATCGGTTCTTTTATGTTTCTACAAGGTACAAACTTTTCTTCTTCTTGTGGATATTTTCTTCTTCTCCCAGATCTGAATATTTTTTTATGTTTTTCTTTACTTGATGAATGAATGTTTTCTGGCAGATGAATGAACCGTTTCAAGAACACAATAAAGGTAGAAACTTTTCTTCTTCTCGCAAATCTTTTCTTCTTCTCCCAAATCTGAATATTTTTTTATGTTTTTTTCTCTAATAAAATAATGTTTTGTGGCAAATGGATGAACTATTTCAAGAACACAATAGAGGTAGAAGTTTTTGTTCTTCTGACGAATCTATTCTTCTTCTCCAAAATCTGAATATTTTTTTATGATTTTTGTTTCTCTAATAAATGAGTGTTTTTTGGTAGATTGATGAACTGTTTCAATAACACAATAAAGGTAGAAGTTTTTCCTTCTTCTCGCGTTTTTTTTTTCTTCTCTAACCTTTGAATATTTTTTTATGTTTTTTTTTTTCTGATGAATGAATGTTTTTTGGCTGATGAATGAACTGTTTCAAGAACACAATAAAAGTAGAACATTCTCTTCTACTCGCATATGTTTTCTTCCAAATCTAAATACTTTTTTTTTATGTCTTTTTATGTTTTTTCATTGATGAATGAATGTTTCATGCCAGATAGATGGACCTTTGAAGAACACAACAAAGGTAGAAGTGGGTGTGCCTCGAGATGAAAATGTTTTATTTTTATCAGTTTCGTGCCTTTTTTTGTTTATGTGGATTATTCTTTTCTCTTGTTGTATGGTTTGTAATGGTTGATAATTTTATATCAGATCATCACTATTTTTGTTTTTAAGATGAATGAAATCTTCAAGAAGGAAAAGATGAAAGAGCTATTGAAACACAAGAACGAAGTTCATTTTTAAAAGCTTTGATTTTTACTAGAAGGACTAACATCATTCTCCTTTTTTAAAAAAAAAAAATTCAAGATGAATGAAATTTTCAAGAAGGAGAATATCGAAGATCTCTTCAAAGTCAAAGGCAAGGCTATCAAGCATAAGTACAAATATTTTTTTTAGAAAGTTTGTTCTTCCATTCTTTAAATCTTAGTTTTTGTGAAAACTTAATGTTTCTTCTACTGTCTATGTTTTTTCTTTTTCTATTAGGATACATTTTTGTTTAATCCATTTAAGTTTTGTTTGTGTCATATTCAACTCATTATTTTTTGTGTTTTTCTTCTTCTCAAATTTGTTCTTCTAAAGTTCTTTTCTTTTTGTTTAACATGTTAAAGTTAGAGTTTTACATTATTAGGATTTTTCTATGCATTAAAATCAACTTACTAGTTTTTATGCTTCTCCTCTCCTTTTATGATTTTTTTTTTCAATTATGAATTTGTTTAAGTAGTTAAAGTTTATGTTTTTTTTTTTGTTTTTTTTTTCCATCAGATTCAATTCATGGTTCCTTCTTTTCTTTTTCGAATATGATTTTTTTTTACTTTTTATTTTTGGCTACCTTTTTGTTTAACCCATTAAACTTATAGATTTTATTAGTAGGGTTTTCCTTTGCAATGCAAAGTTTGCATTAGATTCAACTTATTGTTCTTTTTTCTTCTTTTTTTATCTATTTATTTGTTTTGGGCTATGTTTTGTTTAAGCCATTGAAGTTTTGACTTTTCTTTACGTCATATTTGATTCATTATTTTTTCGTGTACATCTTCTTATATCATTTCTGTTTTTCCATCTTTTGTTCTTCCAAATTTTTTTCTTCTTCTTCCTCACAAGACACACCTACCGTGTTTTCTACAAGGATGAAAATAGTAGGTTTTTGACAACAATGAGGTAGTCAAAAGGTAATTGTTGAAGATGCAAAAGTTTGCGTAAAACATCTGTAAATTGCTAATTGCTAAGAACATAAGAGCACACAAACTTGTGTGGGAAAATTTAATTTTCGTGTAGAACATCTATGTTTGATAGAAGTTGAAAAATGGCGTTTTCGAAAAGGCATGCATAGAAAGATATAACATTCATTCAATGCAGTCGGAGAATGCATTGTCCCAAAAAAAAACATAATTGGTGATTTTCATAATTAATGTTTTTAAGATAATATGATAAGATGACAACTTTAGAAATCTTTACAAAGTTTCTTGAGGAACGTAGCTAATTTTTATAAAATAAAATAAATTAAAAATTATAATACAATAAATTAATTAGGATTTGGTGTGAAATTTACAAATATTATAAAATCGAAATGTTTTGTAGTATTAAGACGAAATACTTTCAAATATAATATTTAATGTTATTTTATAAAATAATATTTACTATTTGTGAATTATAATAGGGTTAAAATACTTTGTTGGTCTTCGTTTTGGTTCAGAAATCTCAAATTGGTCCTCGTATTTTAATTGGTCTCGATTTGGTCCTCATTTTTGTAATTGAATATTAAATCAGGGCAATCGTTAACTGTTGGCAAACAACGCTTCTATGTGATGATGTGGCTGTAATATTCATTCTTACGTGTCAATGAGTTGTGGATGACACCGTAAACAACCATTGTTGTCTTCTCTTTTAAGAAGGTGATATTGGGAGAGGGTAAGTGTTTGAATTTGAAAGAGGGTGTGGAAGGTTTGTAGTCTCCTCTGTTTTGCTCGTCCTGCACCGATAATGTCTCCCTCTCATTCTTGCTCGTCCTGCACTTGGGGAATGAAAAATTCTACCGTTTCTTCTCATGGGGATGTGGGGAGGAGGTTCGATTTCGCACCTCTTTGCTATTGCGGTGAGAAGACAATCATGAGAACTCTGATTCCACTCGCTCTCACCTCCGACAACGATCTACTTCACTTTCACAATTCACGCACATGGGGTTCGCAATCCACGCCTCTGATTTTCCCAATCCAATCCCTAATTCCCTAATTACATCATTTATGGTTTTTCAAACTTTGTTACTTCTAATTCAGTCCACGCAGTTACTGTGCCAATCTGAAAAATAATACATAACGCCACGTCAGAAATCAAAATCAAGTTAACGTTAAAAAATTTAACACTGTTACTGATTGCCCTGATTTAATACTCAATTACAAAAACGAGGACGAAATTGAAACCAATTAAAATACGAGGACCAATTTGAGATTTCTGAACCAAAACGAGGACCAACGGAGTATTTTAACCTTATAATAGTGAAGTAAATCCAAATCATAATCTATATTTTATTTTTATAATAAATACAAATTATAAAGATAGAATCCAAATTTCTAAAGTTTTAACAAACGAAATTAAAATGAAGTAGACAATTTTGTGATATCTATTAAATTGTCATATCTACATTTTGCGTTCAAGCGAAAATCATTAGACAATATTTTTATTTATAGTTGATATTTTGCACAAACAAAAATCATGTTGAAGAGAATATGTAATTTTCACTTAAATGAAATGTTTCTCTCAAATGAGAGTTTATAGTTGAAGCTAGTGATATTTATCAGGCAAAAATTCTTTCTCTGTTTAGATAAATAAGTTGTTCAAGTTATAACTACTTTCTCAAGTAGCATTTGAGTGAATGTATTTAAATTTGTCGTTGTGACGTTTTTATATTAATTAATGTCCAAAGAAAATATTTAGTGTAATTTTTGCATTTGAATAATTATATGAAAATGCACAAATTGATGTATATTATGTGAATTTGAATGATTTCATGCATGTTACATACCTAGGGTGGTATTTTGGCCCAATAAATTTGTTGAAGGACATAGAAAGGAATAAAATAAATTAATCAATTTAAGCGGTTCTCATTCCAAACAACAACTATAGGATATAAGAATGAGTTTTAGTGAACAAGGGATTAAAAAGAGTTTGGTGCACAAAGTATCGATCTTAAAGGAAAAACATCCTCGTTACACAAAAGAGACAAATTAATATGCATTCTTATTTTAAGATACATCACCTCCAGAGGTTATGAAACTTGTGAATACCGATGGTTTCTTAAAAAATAATATAGAACAAACTAAAAACTCTCATAAGAGTTATTGTATTTGTTATTTATTTTCTTACTTTCATAATGCCTATTTTTTATTATTTTTATTTTGGGAATATTTTAAAATTTTGATAGTATTTATTTTATAAAAGGCATTTTATTAGGAGGTAAAATTAGATTTCTTTATTTTTTAGCTTCGCAATGGATGAACTCACATTTACATATATTTATGGTACGATAAAAAAAAACTTTAAAGTTACTTTATAAAAGAATATATACTTTTTTAGAAAGGATAAGGATCACAACCAAAAAATAAAAAAGCTGCATATCAGACATTGATTTATTCACATCTAGATCTATAGTCATTTATAAATTTATAAATACCAACCACAATAATAGACGATTCAATTGATACCAGTAACCGATAAGAAAAAAATGTTACTGACAAAGCTATTAAAATTACCAAACTTGCATTTTTATCATTATCTACATTTTTTTCATAAAATTAGTAATCAGCACATAACCATTAATTAATCTCTAAATTATTGAATTTAACTAGGAAGCGAATTTTCAACCAAATATATCCTAAGCAAAAAAAAAAAAAAAAAAGCTTATGTCCACCGTTTATTTTTATCGTTAATTTTCAGAAGAAAAAAAAAACAATTAAAATTGGTTTAGGAACATTATAGCTAAGTGGATCTAGATCAAACCCAACTAGTAGAGGGCCCATGGCCCGAATCACATTTATGAAAAGTTAGAGAGAAACCCAGAAATACTGAATAGTAGATTTGCTGCACAGTGTAAATTGTAATTGGGCTATCAACCCTACACCAACCAATATCAATGAAATAAAAAAAAAAAAAGTTGACGGTTTCTTATTTGAGGTAAATAAATTGATTTTATTATTCTGTATTATTTAAAACGTGTATATGGGACAAAAGTTGTTTGATGTTATTAATACGCCGCACACGCTTACAAGCAAAACCTCGGGTAGCTAGAGAAATTGTTTAACGAGAGTAGTATATTTAATGAGAAACTGACTCATGTATTATTATTATTGTTATAAAATAAAATTAATAATAAAAAAATAAAGAATAACTGTTTTTTTATTAAATACAAAATATAATTAATAAAAAATAGAAATCAAATAATTAATATAAATATTTATATCTCATAAAAAATAATTAATTAAATTAATAATATGAGTAATTATAACAAATTAATCGATTGTATGTTAATTTTAATCCAATCAATCATTAATTTAAAATAATTAATGCAAATCAAATAATTAATATAAATATTTATATCTCATAAAAAAGTAATTAATCAAATTAATAGTATGAGTAATTATAACAAATTAATCCATCATATGTTAATTTTTATGAGATCAATTGACGGTGATTAAATCATAATAATTATTGGTTTATTTATATGATAAGGAATGTTTTTATAAAATGGGATGTGTGTTAAATTTGAAAAGTAAAAGTGTTGGAAAAATGGCACCAAAAATAGAAAAAAAGAAGTTGGGAAAATTAAGAGGGGAGGTATAATTGCAGAGTGTACATTGAGACAGGCCCAGCCCAATTGAAGAAGGACGCAGACACATGCTTGGCAAGAGGGAAGAAGTTTCTTGGTCCAGTCAACATAATTAAACCAAGCTCCTTGTGAAAGAAGGAAACACTTCAACAATGGGTCCCACTCACCCACATCATAAACACGCACCATGTGCATAGTTATTACTTCCCCCTATAAATACCCACGCAGACCCATATTAAAGACTCACACTTACCACTACCAAACCAACGTTTACTCGCTACTCTCTCACGCACACACACACACACGATAATGGGCGCGGTAACTCACTCTCACTCGCGACTTCCCTTCACTCTGTTACGTTGTTGCGAATAATAACTAATTTGTGTTGTTAATGGTTTTGCAGAAAAAGAAGTCCGGTGGCGGAAACGGCAACAAGGAGAACGAGAACGGCACCACAACCGTCGTTTTGAAGCTCGACTTCCACTGCGACGGTTGCGCTTCCAAAATCACTCGACACCTCCGTGCTCTCCAAGGTTTTATTCCCCTTCTTTTGTGGTTACTTGCTCCGCGCTGTTTGGTTAATTGCTGTGTTTTAAAGTTATTTTTGCTTGCTGTTGAAGGTGTGGAGACGGTGAAGGCGGAGAGCGACGCCGGGAAGGTAACGGTGACCGGGAAATTGGACCCCGTGAAGGTGAGGGACAACCTGGCGGAGAAGATGAAGAAGAAGGTGGAAATCGTCTCTCCGCAGCCGAAGAAGGACAAGGACAAAGACAAGGAGAAGGAGAAGGAAGAGAATAAAGACGCCAAAACCAACAACAAAAACCAGGACAAGAAAAACAAAGACAAAGAGGTTCGTTCGCTCATTCGTTCGTTCATTTCTGGTCCCAACCTTTTCCTTTTTTATTTTATTTTACTCTCTCTGCCACTGCCAGCCTGGGATTTTTTTTTTATTTTAATCTCCTAATTTGTTCTGGCACTGTTTGGTGATCTCTGTTGTTATTATTATTTTTTGTTTAATTTACGAATTTATTTGTCGTTTGTTGTTAATTTTGCTTAATTTAATTACCAGGTGGTGGCTACAGCGGTTCTGAAGATGGCACTGCATTGCCAAGGTTGCTTGGACAGGATTAGCAAGACTGTGCGGAAAACCAAAGGTTAGTTACTTGGTTTTGTTTATCTTTCCTTTTTGCTTATTTTGTTTTTGTTTTGTCTCTTGGTTTGGCTAATTGGGTGTGGACATGATGCAGGAGTGAAAGAGATGGCTATAGACAAGGAAAAGGAAACGGTGACTGTGAAAGGGACAATGGATGTTAAGGCTCTGGCGGAGAATCTAATGGAGAAGCTGAGGAGGAAGGTTGAGGTGGTCCCTCCCAAGAAAGAGAAGGAGGGTGACAAAGAAGGTGAAAAGGACAAGGAAGGATCAGGGAAGAAGAAGAACAGTGGTGGTGGTGGTGGAGGGGGAGGAGGAGGAGACAGTAACGAAGGGGGAATACAGAAAATAGATTACAGCAGAATGGAGTATTTGCCACAATCTGCTTTTGGCTTGGGTCATGGTTATGGTTATGGTTATGGACACGGTCATATGGGTGGCTATGGCTATGTGCCGGTGTACCCGGAGCAGATGCACTTTCACTTGCATGCACCACCACCACAAATTTTCAGTGACGAGAACCCGAATGCTTGTTCTGTCATGTGAGCGAGGTGTCAGAGGTTGATTTCATTCAACTGGGTGGTGATGGATGATGATAATAATGACGATGGTGGTGGTGGATGGTCTTGGCCAGGGTTATAGACTAGAGGCTATATAGTCTAGACTGTTTCTATTCTTTTTTTCAATTTTGGTTTTTAGAATTCCACGAGAACTTTGAGATGTTTTGTTTGTGATTTTGATGTGATTAGTTAACCAATACGGATGATATATCTTCAAATGGCAATGCCAGTTTCAGAATTTGTTACTTCCAGTTTATGCATAATGTAAATAACAAGATGGAAATTGGAATCCATTTCAAATTTGATTTTGTTGTATGCTTGTGGTTGGTGCCAATTTTCTTGATAATTTAATGATTGTAAGTAGATTTCGGAGAGGGTGGACAAAAAAGGGGCTGGCACGTACATGTCCTTATTAGGTGTCCTTGGTCGCTGAGATGAGGTGTTTGGTGCACTCATTAGTTATGACGCTTATTCCTACAAGTTTCTTCAGCGTCCTTTTTTATTTTTTCCTACCTTTATAATTTGTCCACTACTACACCATTGCCATTGCCTCGAAGCAGGGTCGTTAGTTGCTTTAAACTCTGTCCTTTTCCCACCTTTATCATTTGTCCCATATGTTAACTGCTCTTTTCCTTCCACGCTTTTAAATTTGGCTCTTTCTCTCCTCGCCTTCTTCGCCCTGCATAACTTCTCAATTCGATTCAATCATCTCATTCTTCTGTTTTTCATTACATTGACTAAGGTTTCAAAAACAATGTACATCCTTAATCATTATTAGTCCTATGTGGTGGTGATCATCTGCTAGTGTTAATTAAACATAAAGCACTGGTTTATGATGATTGTTAAGAATGCTGACAAGTGCATTTTTAACTGAGGCGTTGGGTTGCATGTGCTACATGAGGCAAAGTGCAAACGTGAGGGATCATGATTACAATGCATTGGTTTTATGCATGGCATATTTCTTTGGCGATGATGATGATGCTATCCAAGACCACTGACCACACTACCCTGCACTCAAAACCCCCTTCATTTTTGTCTGCCTTTGCCAAAAGAAAGAAACAAGAGCTTTTCTAAAAGAATGGAAAAGCCAAAAACAGTGGCACACCAACATTTTCAAATCGCATTCCTCTTCTAATCTCACACCAACATTAATATTGTCGTCAACATGTGTGCAAATTAAACTATTATTGTGGTGAAAATAAATAACTTTTAGACTAACATGAAAGATCATACAATGTATTATACAAGATAAAAAAGGACAAACTAAACAGTAACATGCTTTATATGGAGTATGCAAGAAAGAATATATAAAAACCAAGACAGAGAAACCATACGATATAATTTATGACTAACATAAGTCATTGTAAAAGAAAAAAAATTATCAATCTCATCATGTCTTTATTATGGCGCTTTTAAACTGATTTATGGCTCTGCTACTTTTGTCGTCGACAGAACAAACTGAACTTTCCATTTAATAAGTAATTTAATCTATACTTTTTTTTTAAATGTTCATTTCTATTGTAATTTTCTAAAGAATAAACTTAAGAAAAAAAAAAGTGTCCCTGCAACTGCACTCCTTTACCCTTTTCCTTTTTGATTTTGAGTTTGGTTCTGCCAAAGATTTTTTTTTTTTAATAATACAAGAATATTCTGGGCACTAACACAGCGAGAGGTCAACCTAAAACTTTTCGGCTTTTCCCCTTTACCGAGTGTTTTAATAAAGTGTATTCACAAGAAGGTGTGCTTTCATGTATATTCACAGAAACCAAATATTATGCATTTTAAAGATTCCGCATCCATGTGGCTAAAGCCCTTTTATTTTCATAGGTTTTCCATTACTCTAGCTTCTTAACACGGTCACTGACCATGGTTTCAACTTTAATTATTTTTCCCTCTGTAAATCATTAACTATTTTTGAAGCCTTAAATTCAATTATTATTTGCTATTCTTGGTGAGTTTGTATTTGGTTGAACAATAATTCACACATCGCTCACAGAACAGGCTAGCTTGAAGGTTGGTGCCAAAATCGTACGCATCGACGTACACTTGTGAAAGAAAAATAAATAAAGTGAGCTTTATTCAGAGTTGAATTTCTCCCAAATGGGGCCACACACGTAAAGGGTCAGGCACTGCACTAAAGGACCTTAAATATTCTTTTTCAGATATAAGTTTGAGAAGGAAAGGTTGGAGTTGGCAAACTGTGCTTTATGCAGAAGAAAAAAATTACAATTCTCACAAACTTTGCTCTTACTTTTAACTGCTTTTCCTTAATCCAGAATCTGAAAATAATGAATTTATGAGTCTTCTCTTTTAGATGATCTTGGTGGTAACAAAATTGAACCTTAATGATTAACAAAGGCAAAAGGTGAATGAAAGTTGAGTTATGAATGCAAGGTGTATGGGAAAATATGAGTTTATGTTTATCCTTGAACACTTCAACTGTTCCTTTTGATCATTGAAGAAACATAATTGATTGTCGAATATGACAACTGCAGGGAGAAGTCATTGGTCAAAAGTGTCGTCCTCTATGTTCTACAAACATGAGATTTTAGAGGGTGAGGCTAATACTTATTACGATTAGTTTATAAATAATTGAAGTTTGGATGGATATGCGATTAAGCAACTTGTAGTAGGGGTTGTAGCTTGTGATAGGTGGAAAAGCTATATGCTATATGTTGAATGTAATTAAGATCAAACCAGAAATTTCCAAAGTCTATTGTCGCATTTTCTTATCCTTAATATCATCATGGTAATGACCCAAAAGGTTCTTTCATGTTCTGCATAAATTAGGAACAGTAAAAACTATATCTTTTAATAAATATATGATCCACTCCTATAAGTAGTATATTCAAATTTTCAATTCATATTCGGTGATGTTGAAGTATTCTTTCCAATTCGTAATCCTGTATTGTTTATTCAAAGTTTGGTTAAAAACTTAATTGTATCTCAAGGGACACACAAACTTCACCCAATAATATTTTTTTATTGTGTTTAATTTTTTTCTTATCACCAAACATGAAACATTATATACATTCGGTATAAAAAGATGGTTAAAAATGGATTTTAAGCTTAATTCAACTCTATAAAATCAATTTGTAAGGTGAAGTTTGCACATTACTTATACGTGGGACTATAAATTAATGGGTGGTCAAGTGAGTACAAACCTCACCTTACAAGTCAGTTTTGTGGGGTTAAGTTAGACTTAAAACTCACTTCTAACATGGTATCAGAGTCATTGTTAACAAAAATAAAATCTTGTCTCTAGTCTACGTAGAACTTTCAACAAAGATATTAACTCGTAAAGTAAGTAAGAAATCATTACTATTGAGAGATAATTATATCATATTTATATAAAAGTTACATAAATGATAATCAACCAAGAGGTTTTTCAACCAAAGAAAGGCAATCGAAAGCATAACAACTCTACATTTCCATAAGCTAGAGAACCAAAACTCAAAAAAATTTCGTGCTATATGTAATTTTTTCATTCTTACCCTATATTGTACTCTTTTTAGGTAAAGATTCTACTACATTAGTTACATATATTCTACTACACTAGAAGACAAGATCCAAAAAAGTTATCCTACATATTAAATATTGAATAATTACAATGATTCAACCTATTATTCCATGCTGAAGAGGAAAACTTCAAATATGGTACAATTTTACATACTATTTTAGATTCAAATGTCACACATGATCATGCTACAGCAAAATCGTTAGGATCGTTGAAAAAATTGTAAAATTGTATGGATCATCATTTTGTCTAAATTACTTGTTTACCTTTTTGAATTAATGAATTTAATTCAAATAAAACTTAAACATAATTTAAAAGTTAATGCAATTAAAAATTCATCTTATTTTATTATGTAGTATGTTGTCGGTCACAACACCACCCCATTATAAATTAAAAGTGTTTTTACATTCCCTCTTTTATGAAGATTGTGCCACAGTGTTAAAGAGGAAAAGACACCTCACAAGTATTTAAAACACATTCGGAAATCCAAATGCAAACATGAAACTACTTAAGTTAAGCTTAATTCAACTATTCATTGTTTAATATTTAGTTAACTCCTAAGTAATCCTAAGATAACGTAATGGTGGTTCTTTAAAATTAAGGAAAGGTGCATGCTAAAAATAGGAAATTTTCGTCTTTATACTTCCAATGTGTCTCATGGAGAGGTTAAAATATATTTTAAATAGTTACAATCATCATACTATAAAAGTGACATGTGTTAGTTAGAAATGTATGATGTAACTTCTACACATATAAATTCTACCCTCATAAATTCTGTACTTATAAATATTCCAAGAGAATAAAAAAAATATTCCATAATATAAGTTTATAAAAATTGAGAATTTCTTTATATTTTTCACTTTTTTTTTTTAATCTGCCTCTTGTTAATCTTTCTCATAGTCTTTTGAAATCTTCTTATTTATTTTATTCTTTGTCATGTTTCTTTTATTAATTCCGGAAGTTCCTTTTATCTTTTTTTTGTTCATTATATTCCTCTTCATTCATATTTACATCATCTTACTAACCTATAATTGAGAATAATAAATGAATGAAGGGATCCTTCTAATAAACACTTCTTTATTCAAGATACAGGCTTCTCAAACTCTCTCCCACCTCTATTTTTTTTTTTTCATGTTTATTATATTTGTCTGATAATATTAAAACTAAGAAATTAAATAATCCTTCTCCTCTCTAATCTCAATCAGCTCTTTGTTCTTTAATTCTCACTCTGTCTCATCACTAATGTGTTATTTATAATGTATTTTAGTTTTCAATTTTTATCAATAATTTATCGATACAATTATCTTGTCCAAAACTAAATTTAATTTCATTTCCATTTTAAGAAATGAACGAGTCAATTTGAATTTTGTTTTTTAAAAAGTGTAAAACCACAGGTAATAATGAATTTCATATCTTTCTACATTAAAAAATATATAGTGTATGTAGAAGAGATTTTAAAATAAACCTTTTCTTTTACTTTTCATTTTCTTTTTTCCATTTATGTATTCTCCAATGGACTATAATACCGGTACTTTTTTTTTTTTTCTCAAACGCATATGAA
>Ga0214543_1009920_pt1 | contig 14482 bp, 6 predicted proteins | sample CNSS2metaG_FD_160094 | JGI IMG/M metagenome (GOLD analysis project Ga0214543, IMG submission 160094) | Root nodule microbial communities from cowpea collected in UCLA plant growth center, Los Angeles, California, USA - CNSS2 | ecosystem: Host-associated > Plants > Roots > Nodule | place: USA...
TCCTTCCTCTCCTTCTCCTTCCTTCTCCTCCTTCTCCTTCTTCTCCTTCTCCTTCTCCTTCTTCTCCTTCTCCTTCTTCTCCTTTTCCTTCTTCTCCTTCTCCTTCTTCTCCTTCTCCATCTTCTCCTTCTCCATCTTCTCCTTCTCCTTCTTCTCCTTCTCCTTCTTCTCCTTCTCCTTCTCCTTCTCATTCTCCGTCTTCTCCTTCTCCGTCTTCTCCTTCTCCTTCTCCTTCTTCTCCTTCTCCTTCTTCTCCTTCTCCTTCTTCTCCTTCTCCTTCTTCTCCTTCTCCTTCTTCTACTTCTACTTCTCCTTCTTCTACTTCTCCTTCTTCTCCTTCTCCTTCTTCTCCTTCTCCTTCTTCTTCTTCTCCTTCTTCTCCTTCTCCTTCTTCTCCTTCTCCTTCTTCTCCTTCTTCTTCTTCTCCTTCTCCTTCTTCTTCTTCTCCTTCTCCTTCTTCTTCTTCTCCTTCTCCTTCTTCTTCTTCTTCTTCTTCTTCTTCTCCTTCTCCTTCTCCTTCTCCTTCTTCTCCGTCTTCTTCTCCGTCTTCTTCTTCTCCTTCTTCTTCTTCTCCTTCTTCTTCTCCTTCTTCTTCTCCTTCTTCTTCTTCTTCTTCTTCTTTTTCTCCTTCTTCTTCTCCTTCTTCTCCTTCTCTTTCTCCTTCTTCTTCTTCTTCTTCTTCTTCTTCTTCTTCTTCTTCTTCTCCTTCTTCTCCTTCTTTTCTTCTTGTCTTCTTCTTCTCGTCTTCTGATAAGGTGAGATTTGGGCAGGAAAAGTAACCCTAAGTCATCTCCTAATGAACACGGAATTGATTTTTAACAAGTTAGTTCTTATAAAATCTATACAAAATGGTTAGTCCAATAAAATAGTATTTGAAAGAAAGAAAGAAATAAAAATGGAAAAAAGATAAAATAAGATAAAAATAATAAAAAAGAAAATATATTGATTCCACTACTTTTTCAAAATAGATTCATCATCGATTATCTAAAGATTATTGCTCAATTAATTATTGTTGTTGATTTTAAAATTAATCAATGTAAATTATCAATTAATTTGTTGGCGTTCTCACTATTAACCAAAGTAAATTCTAAATCAAAAGCAAGAACTTTGTAGATTAATCATAGTAAATTTAACCAAAGTACATTCTCAATTAAATATTACTATCCTTAATCAAGTCCATTCTTTTACCTCTAAAATCAAGCAAAAAGCTAATTAACCAAAGTACATTCTTGATTAATTCTAGTTAAAGTTTTCACCTCTAATCAAAGTACATTCTCAATCATTGGCAAAAACCCATTCAATCACATGAAAGTTTCGAAATTTAATCAAAGTACATTCTCAATTAAAATTAGAAACCCTTGAATTCATATGATTGATATGCATATAGATTAAAACATCTCATTAATTAGCTATGATGTAAAAACCATTACTTTTCACGTGATTCAAAGATAAAAGATATAGATGAATTAAAACCTCAACAATAATGAAAAGAAGAAAGAAATTATTTCATTCTAACCTCAGAATCCATAATGAAATTACAATGGAATCAACCTAAGAAGTTTAGCACTCCATGAAATGCAAAATAAAAAAAAAATAGAAGAAGAAAGGAGAGAGAAAGAAATTAGCCTCCTTAAGGGTTCCTAAATTCCGAAGTGTCGAACTTGTTTTTTCTACTTCCCCTTGGGTCTCTTTATATGGGACTTGGACTAGGCTTTTTTGGTGCTAACATCTCTCAATATCTTTTAAAATAAAGATAAAGATAAATATTTAAAATATTTAGAGAGATATAGACTATTTGACAAATATAGTTGGTTGATAATATCAATATCTAATATAATTAAATAAATTAATTACTTAAAGATATATGAGAAATTATCACCAACTAATATTTGCATTAATTTTCCAAATAAGCTCTTTTCAATCTCCTCAAATTACCTTCTAAATAATTCAATATCTTCAAGATATATTTGTTGTTGTTGATCTAAAAAGATTTAACAAAATCTTGTCATATTTAAAAAGATTTGGTAGTTATTATCTTTTGATATTTTATGATATAATTAAATAAGATAATTATTTAAAAATATCAAATGAAATATCTAAAGATATATTTTCCAAAATTATCTTTTATCATAAATATTTATGAATTATAAAAGCCTTTCTTCTGGAAAAAGATAGAGAAAACCGCAAGGTCTAGTTTTCGTTGTCTGTTCCCTCTTTTGCTTGGCTTAGATTTTTGTGAATTTGATAATTTCCTATTCTTGGATTTATCTTTAAGGTGTCATGAAGCTTTAATCAATTTATTTCCACACCTTCATGAGCTCAACTTAGTTGCAACTACACTAACATACCTCAAAATATCCAAAAAACATTTATGAAACTAAAAAGCTATTTTTAACATGTTTTTGTATCTCATTCTCAATAAACCAAATTATAAGAAATCCTAATTAAATCAATTTTTTAAGAACAAAATTCAATAAAAAGTCCAGAATTAAACATTAAATGAGGACAAAAATATGAACTCATCAGAAGTAAAAGAGGGGAAAGTCATGGTGGATTTGGCAGAATATTCTAGAATTCGTTTAGGAGAATTGGGACTTTGACTAGAAGACATAGCCTTTCAACTTCCCTCTTCAATAGAAGAAGAAGTACCATGAGAACCTAGGTTTTGGAAAATTTATTTAGGTTTAAATTTCGTATGATGTCCTAGTCTAAAGTGTGGAATGCAACAAAATGATTATTAATTAATTAATAATAAGTTGGACTTACTATGTTAGGTATCCTAATATCTACATAGTAAGTTATCTTACTGTTAACTCATTTTATTTTAGTCGCGCTCAGAGTAACAAAACCAAAATCCCACTAATGAAGTATATGGAAACATTGGGTATCAAATCCAAGGAAATTGTGCGTATCGAGCCTAGCTTGAATAATTTAATCTCGCTAAAATCAAAATAAAAGAAAATGGGGGAAATTAAAATTAAACAAAGAAAAGCATAATTTATTTACTTAAAACTAAACTATATGCATGAATGCAATGCAAAATGCAATGCAGAATGCAAGATCTAATGGAGAGGTGAATTAACTCTAAAATGGAATGAAAATGAATCTAAGGGAATGCTTAGTGCATGAACAATTTATGAATATGCAAGTTGAAATAGTTTAAAGCATTCTAGAATGAATGTCAATGAGAGCACTATGAATGCAACACTAATATAGATGGCAGTATGCATGAGACCCTATGGCAGCATAATTGGATTTGTGATAGCAGAAAAACGTGAGTGCACAGATGGTTTATATGAATCTAGCATGATGATGAATTAATATAGCCCAACCCATGACAATAAAACCAAACAGAATAAAAATCTAGGAAGTATATGGTAGTAGTGAATTTGGAACGTGGCAGTAGTGAAATCAAGCAGCAAAAATATATTGTGAGGAGAACTATAATGAATGTAAATCAACTTCAATGAAGCTAACATGAGGTGCAATGTAATGCATTAGAAGTGATATATGCAATATAAGTGCAAAATGTGAATATGATTTTATGTAACATACATTAAATTGATATTGAACATGAAGCAATGTAGTGCAAACATGAACTAAACTAATGAGTGTGGTATATGATAAGAGTAAAGATAAAGGTGTTAGAAAGAAATGGGAATTGTAGCTAGAGCAATTATGCAACCAACTAGATGCATAAGTTTAGACCAAAAAGAAGATTCACACTTGCCACACCATGACATATTTCGCTAAAATATGCACTGCAATTCTTACAATCAATTATGTGCAATGAGGTAAAGCTCTAGACTATGACAACAAAATCAGTGCATGACAATGCAACAGAGATTTCTAGAATTGAATGTAGATCATGAATGCATATAAACTGATGACATCAATGAATTAGCCCATAACAGTAGCAACACACCCACACTAATTCACTAAAATGCATGCTGAGAATTATGTCAATATGCTATGCAAATGCTAATGGTAGATTTAAGACCCAGTTCACAATCCAGAATTACCATCTGAAGTCATCCCCACTAGTTGGGTGATTTAATCATAATGCATATTTATTCTATGGAAAAGGACCTAAGAGAATTAATGTTAACAAAGGGTAGAATGTATGAACCTATGAAAAAATTGATGTAGGAAATTAAGGTAATGACAAAAAAAGTGCAAAATCAAAAAACAACAACAGAATGGTAAACTTAAAGATTTAGAATTAAAAATTGCAAAGAAAACATGAAACTGAGTATAATGATATGCTCATGGATTCATATACACTCGAGAAGACATCTCGATATTGTGTGCCCACTTTGGGGTCACTTGGTTTCCAAAACGAAACATTTATCTGTGCAAAATTGTGAATTATGCTCAATCATTAACTCAACAACACAAACTAAACTTAAAACTGGAAAATGGTGGTTGTCGTGCTTAACTAGATCTACATTTTGGAGAGGAAAATTGTGGTGAACAAGATGCGCGAAGTGGTCTAGTTTAAGGTGTAGGTCAAGACTCGTGTTTTTCCACAGGTGCGTCGCGATGAATTATGATCCAAAACTACTTTTAGAAATTTATTTTAAAAGAATAGCCTAAACAATTGTCCTAATTGAAATCTATATTAATGGACTTTTAGGAAGCTTGACGTCCTCTTTGGCCCATGAGATAAGCATTTAAGAGTCCTTAGGCCCATTGTGTTTCTCATCACTTCTTTGAAACTCCTCTTGTAATGTTTGATATGCTTGTTTTGCACTTGTGGCCCCTATTATTCTTGGAAAGATTGTGTCATCAACTGGTTGTTGAAAGGCAAATAAAGCCCTTGAATCCTTCTACTTGTTTTCCTTCAACATGTTCTTTTGAGATATAGTAAGAGTGGAAATGTCTTCCGGAATAACGAATCTCTCTTCTATAATGTGCCATAAGTCTTGGGAGCGAAAGAATGTCTTCATTTTGATACTCCAAAAATCATAATTTTATCATGTGAAAATAGGTACTAGAATTGATGATGTTTGATTGGTAGTGGCCATGGGTTGAGAAATTTTGTTTGAAGTTGTGTAGAATTGAGTTATAGTGTTTCTTTGAAGTAGTTGAAAATTTTATCTACGCCTAGTAGATGATAGAACATAGCTCTAGTACCATTGATAGTACTTTGAGGTTGTGAAAGAAATAGTTGATGGGATAGAGAAAATTGTGGAGAGAGTAGAATGTGGAAGTAGTAGTTGGAAGTTGTATGTTATGTAGTTGTGAGTGGTGTGTTAGATGTTGTCTTACTTGTTGTCATTCATAAAATAGTAGAGTACATGTGGTATGATCCTATCCAGCAAAGAGTACGATCATTTTTGAATTTGATAAGAACATGAGGCCTAAGCCAAGAACAAAGAGAATCATCTCTTTAATGAAATAAAATTCAATATATGACTAAAAGTGTCTACATTACTTTTTAGTACGTTTATATAGGCACAAAAGTTTAAGTAAACTTAGAAACTCTAAAAGAAAGCAAAAAGCCAAAAAAATATAAAAACATAAACTAATTTCTATAAAAAAGCCTAAAGCCCAAAAACATAGATACATAAATTAATTTTTGGCATAAATATACATTTGGTCTCTATTTTTGTTGTTTTTATTCAATTTGGTACTTATTTTCTTTTTGTGTTCAATTAGGTCCTTATTTTCGTCAAATTTTGGTCAATTTGGTCATTTTGACTAACCGTATTTATATAGTTAATGTTTTTAAATAGTACATGCCACGTGTCAACTCCTAGTTTTTTTTTTGTTTTTTTTAAATTTTTTTAAATTTTTTTCTGAATTTTTAAAAAAAAATTAAATCTTTTTTTTAATTTCAAAAAAATTGTCCATGTGTCAAGTCAGAATTGTGCCACGTGTAAATGTTAGTGTCACGTGTCAATTTGTGGTTGTATTATTTTTTTTGTTCAATTTAGTCTCGATATTCGTTATTTTTGTTCAATTGAATTCTTATATTCGTTACTTTTGTTTAATTTAGTCTAATTTTTTGTTAAAATGGAACAATTTAATTTTTAAAATTGATATTATTAGTTTTTTTGAAATTCAATTATAAATTATCATATTTAATTATAAATCGAATATAATTCTTATGTTCAATTGTTAAATAGAATATAATTATTTAAATATTATTAAAATTTTAAAAATATATATTAACATTTTGTAAAATTGATATTTAAATCTAAAATATTTAATATTTTTATTATATTTTAGATATTAAAATCTAAAATATTTTATATTTTAATTTTAATTTTAAAAGTATTTTAGAATATGAATATTAGAAAAAAATAATAATAATTATATTCTTATAATATTTTAAATAATTATATTCTATTTAGCAATTAAATATAACAATTTTAATCAATTTATAATTAAATTTAATAATTTATAATTGAAATTAAAAAATAATTAATAAAATTTTCAATTTTAGAAAAAATATTAATATAATTTGTATAAAAGATATTAAATGTGGTGTTAATTTGAAAAGGACAAAATTGATTTCTTTTAACAAAAATAGGGATTAAATTCAACAAAAATAGACTAAATTGAACAAAAAAAAATAACACAACCACAAAGTGACACTTGGCACTAGCATTGACACGTGGCACAATTGTGACTTGACACGTGGCACAATTGTGACTTGACACGTGGACAATTTTTTTGAAATTAAAAAAATTAATTTTTTTTTTAAATTTCTTTTACATTTTTGGGTTAAATATGTTTTTGGTCTCTTAACTTCAGTGAATTTTGAAATTAATCCATTTCGAAATTTTGGACCAATTTAGTCCTTCATCTTTCGATAATATATTTAGAACCTCACCACTCTTCTAAGTGTTTTTACTCAAAAATTTCACTCGTGTTTCACCCTTTGTAGGCTTTTTCTCGAATGTACTCTCTTGTCTTTTACCACTCAATTCCCTTTAGCGCTTGACATAAAACTCTAATAGCTTAATCAAAGAGTATACAAACAATGTGAAAAATGTTCCGAGATCTAAATCTTGACTCAAGAGGTCAAACAAAAACAAAACTCTAGACAAAGTTTCAAGAAATTTTAAAGACACAAACTAATAAAATTAGAAAATAATAGGACTACCAAAGAGAGTTAAAGGAGACAACACGGAAACTCTAACAAAAAGATTGACTGTAATTAAATATATCAATAAACCACAAATAAAATTACAACAAAAATTTGTGTTGAACTTCTTCTTTTTTTCTCTTGGATCCATACTTTTCTTTTTTCTTTTTTTTTTCTTTCAAAATATATTTGTTTCTTTTTAACTTGGATCCATAATTCTTTCTTTTCTTTTCAATTTTGTAGCTCAATACACAAACAAATAAAACTAAACATATTGCCCTTCAAACCCCATCTCCATAAATCAATGTAATTACACTTGCAAAAAGTTAATTGGGACTACAATTAACAGAAAAACACAAAAAGAAAAAAATTTCACAAATCAAATGTAGAAATACAATTTAAACGAAGAACATGTAAATAAAAACACGATACAAAATTGGACAAAATCTTATAGGGTTTACTCCTTATGAAATTCTAAGAATAATGAAACAAATAGAATTTCAAAACAAAGCGCAAAACACACAAACATTCAAAAAATTTAGTCTTTTTTTTTATATGACAGAAAAATAAGATAGAAGTGGAAATTCAAACCAAAAGCTTGCTTTAAGTACCAGATGATACGATCCTATCAAGGGAAGGGTACGATCGTTTCTAATTTGAATCTTCTAGAGGCACAACAAAATTAAATCAAATAAGAACGTGAAATAAGACAAGGATGGAGGACACCACAATCTAGCAAATTGATGATTCAAGTGAAGATTCGCCACAAAGATGTCAATCTTTGATAAGTACTTGAGGCCTAAGCCAAGAACAAAGAGAATCGTCTCTTTAATGAAATAAAATTCAATATATGACTAAAAGTATCTACATTAGTTTTTGGTACGTCTCTAATGGGCACACAAGTTTAAAAAATCATAGAAACTCTAAAAGAAAACGAAAAGCCCAAAAACATAAAAACATAAATGAATTTCTAGAAGAAAGCCCAAAGCCCAAAAACATAGAAACATAGATTAATTTTTTCTAAAAACTATTTTTCAAATGTGTTCATAATCTTCACATTCTTTAAGTTTCCTCCCTCATGGAACATTATAAGCTTCAAGGAGACATGTTTGGATCTTCAAGGTTGTCATAGATCCTTTGAATTGGAGATAGTCCTTTCTCAACATGAATATTTATAGACTACATCTCACTTACATGATTATCTTAGAACATTCTAATTAGAACTTATGTAGAATGTTCTTGATTTCTATACTAGAATTTTTATTACATTTCAATACTTTTATCTTAAGGTTTTTTAGATTTTTTAAAAAATTTGCATTGCAGAACAAATCCGAGCTAAACATTACTTTTAAATCCAATTATACCTCAAGATAAGCGTAATTGCATTCATGAATCCTTCACATGGAACGTAGAGATATATCACCATTTGCATTAAAAGTATAAAATTGAAATAACTTATAGAAGGTAATAATTTTACCTCTTAGAACGGCCATAATTATAAATTTGGTTTTTGTTTTTCTGTAGGTAAAGTAATTTAATATAAAATAATTAGTTGACAGTGATTTTTAACACCTTTCCATTTTCTTTTGGTTACAAGAACACCGTTCCTTTTGATGAACAGAGTGTAATGATCTGTAAAAAGAAGGCTGTAACGAGGCACTGTGATCTATACAGTCGTTGTGTCGATCGGGTCTTTCGTGTCAATGATTGTTAGCTTCCGTCATGAAGATAAACATTTTTTTTTTTTTACTTTTTAGGTTGGACTTTATATCTGTCCCCTTCTCCATTACATCACAAAAGAAGAGAAGAGCCCCCATGCCACTAGCTACATGCATAATTTAATCATGCTGATATACGAATAACCACATAACATTAGGACATCGATGATTGCAGCATATGAAAAAAATACAAAAGTGTGCTCATTACTAAAATAATAATTAATTCCTCCACGTTATCGTCTTTCAACTTTCACTTTAATTTCATAAATGTGAAGAAAATACACATTGTAAAGATATAAGACTATATTCAATATAATTTAAAAATACAAAGTGCAGAAAATGAATCCCATTATTGATTTATTACAGTATGAAAATGATGTAAGACCATACTGCAGCTACACACAAATTCATCTATGGCCAAAAGAAGAACCCTATAAACTCCAAAACATTGTTCTTGCGTTGAGAAATGACCCACTTGACCATATAGAATGTTTATTATACTTTTAGGTTAAATATTTATGGACCTCAATTTTTATTTTCTCTTTGGACTTGTTTGGTCACTTATCACATATTGCTATGGGAATCCATTATGTTCTTAGGGTTTCCATTTCCTTCTTCTCTTCTATTTGGATCCTCAGTAGCAATCTCAGTCACAGCACCACTGCTTATATGATTCAGCTCAGACGGTTCCATTCTGCTTATCTCCCCAATCTCAATAATCTCATGACTGTTTGGTTCTTGCAATTTCATTAGCTTATTTCTCTTGGCGTTTCTATAAATCAAATACAGCACCATCTGAATTATGCCGAATAGAAAACCTAGTGTATTTGGGAGCTGCATCATCCAAATGGAAACGTAAATAGAATTTTATTTTTTTTTTTGTATAGGTTATATCAGATCGAAAGGAATCAAATTAAAATGTTCAGCATATAAGTATGAGATGAGATTTTTGTTTTATATAATAATATAATAGGGGGACCCTTATTTTCATTTGACTTCTTTTTTGATATGGGACTCAATAGAGTGCGTACAGGTAGTAAATTATGATTAAATTGACTTTATCACTTATTAAAGCACAAGGAAAAGTAATGGGAAGGAAATGAGGAAAGTGATAGTGGAAACGACTTAGTCCGAATAAGACAAAAGTTTAATGGTGAATATAATATGAATAAATGCTCCTAACAAACCCACATAGCATCATGATTGAATTCAACTTACAGCGATGTAGTAGTCGTTGAGGAGAAGGCCATAGAAGAACCACATGATAGCATTTAAGGTCAAAAAGAAGGACAAACTTAAAGGCATGAATTCCACACTTTTCGTCTTTATCACACGTTTCTGCATGCATGCATCAATCATAAGAATTAACTTTTTAACACGATTTAAGTAATAATGGCCTTCTGAATGCTTACCATAATCCCGAGAGGAGCAGCGAATACGCTTATATTGAAAACGAGAGAAATCCATCCAATCACGGAAAGACGTTTGGATCCTTTTGTTAGGAAGAGAGTTAAAAGAAGCATGGCTCCGAACCCAAACACATCCAACAAGAGAATAATCATGATGGTCGAAAGCTGTGACATATTTCATACAAGGAAAACTAATTAGTTTTTGGATTTCACAACTACATTTTCATAATTTTCTCTTCATGATGTATTTTAAATGATTTTAGAATATATAAAAATGAAAAAAACAAATAACCACTTAAAAGATCATAAGAGAAAATTATCAAAAGGAATGGAAAGATTAGCAGGAATATGAAGGAGTGATAAGAAGGAAAACCCTGGTTTTGCTCGGTGCATAAACTAAGAAGACGACTAGGTAGAATGTCTCTATCACACAGCCAAAGGAGTTAATAGTAATGAGAAGGAGGGTACCCTCCCTTTTTACGAGTGCGTAATAAATCCAGAGCATTGAACTGAACAATGCAACAATATAAGGTAGTGATTGAAACCCTTCCGCAGACTTCTTCTTGTATATTTGGTAAAAAGTTGGTCTACATTTATCATATATATTCAATATATTAGAAAAAGCATATATGCTTCTCATCCATTAATTACAACAAGTGTGCTATATTAGAAAATCACTTACAATGGAGCGAGGAACACCATAAAGGAGATGATGTTGCCTAATTACAGGAAAACAAAAAACAGGAGACATCCATCAGTACCTATGAACAGATTGAGATTATTAATATTATTATCATAATTCATTATATTACTACAATAACCTCCTCCTCCTACTATTGTTATTCTTTCTACCAAGGTGCTGCCCTAATTCAATAGTGTTGCTTTCAAGTATTAGGATTTATTATTCTTTATAAACTACAACAATACCATGCAATGTTCGTTCCGCATATAGTTCAGATATCATGTTGGTAGTAATGTCTCACATATTTCCCATGCAGAAATAGTATATTTTTTTACATGCCGCTTTAGATCTCCATTAATGAGGTCAAGGTTAAAGATTTTTTGCGAATGGGGATAGCGTAATAACAAAGTGGAAAGTGAATATTACGAGTATTTTTGTATTTATTGATGGATTTTTATTGGAGGAAATAAATCCGTAGATAAAATTAAATTTATAATGTAGATAAAATTAAATTTATCATTGAAATTTATTGACAGGTTTTAGAATTTAAATTACTGACAAATATTTCTTTGGGTAACAAATAGGTCGGTGAAATTCATCGGTAGGATCTATGGATAAATTATAATATATATTATCTTCCATCAATAAATTTCATCAATATTTTGTTATTCCTATTATCAATGAATATTTTTGTCAGTAAATATCAAGGGATACTTCCATCATGTCTTAAGAGGAGGAGGAGTAGGATGAGCAATATCGACAATGGCAAGGTGGTGACGGTGTCGGTGGTGGTGCAATAGAGGCTCATCGATGGTGGTGGTTGGAGTTGGAGGAGGAAGAAGAAACCGATAAATTTTACGACTACAAGAGTGCGTCAAAAATTGTCGACGGATTTTAGATCATCAGTAATTATTGACAAGTTTTGTGATTTGTCATAAATTTTATCAACCACTATTTTACTGGAAAATTTTTTATCGTTGATAATTTGTTGGTAAACTCAAATTGCAAACAAACTTTTCTTATTATTGAGAAATTATGTTCGTCGATAATACATAATTCTTTTATAGTGGAGGTTATGTAACAAATTAATACTAGTTTGTTGTAAGACAATGAATATAACAATAACACGATAAACATTAAAGAGTAATTAGTATAATTAGGGTAATAATTGGTAATTGAAGTAATCTTTTGTTATATTATCATAATGTTATAGTCCTTTTGGGATCAAAAGATATGTCAACATTATATTTTAAATGGTCTTCTACCTTGTAGTTTAGTGTTGTGGTGTTACAAAGTTGGAGAATGTTTTTTTTTTCTTTTGTAATCTCCTTTATGTATGCACTGGAGTGTGTCATTTTGTTAACGTTAAGCTTCTTGTGGTAGATTTGGAAGTTTTCTAAAAGAAAAATCTTCATATCCTCTTAATCTATTTATTTGAAACTATTTTATCTAGTTGACCAATATTTGTTGATATAATTTTTAAATAACTATTATAAAAATTAACAACATATCTTTTATATTCAAATTACATTAGTGCATGTTTTTTTTTCATAAAGATATAAAAACAGTAAATTTCTCATATAGAGGAAAGAGGTTCACTCGGGAGATATAATACCAATGAGACCTAAGACCAACAACAAAAGGGATTGACACTACTCTGAATTCAAAACCTTAAGACAATAAATTTATGGGTCTTCATCCTTATATAGTGTTTCACTTTCTCATTTCTACCCAATGTGGGACTTAAACTCAAACTTAAATTCCCAACAATGTCCCTCTCAAGAGTGAGTTCTTTTCACATTGGTACATTTCCTCTCCAGCAGAAACATTCCTAACAATAAGTAGCCATTTTCCATACTGTCGTTCTTTTTAATAGGACATGCTTACCTAGATCCTTGCCAAGAAGACTTTAGATAGAGGGACCATATATTGTAGTCATCTGAGCTGATGACCATAATCATCAGCTCTGATACCACTGTTAGATCTTTAAAGGGATGATCACTGGAGAGAAACCAATGAGACCTGAGTCCAACCACATAAGGAATTGACATCACTTTTAACCAAAAGCCTTAAAGTAATGAGTTTATGAGTCTTCATCCTTATAGTTCTCTACTTTCCCATTTATACCCAATGTGAGACTTATACTCACTTAGATTCCCAACATTGACACTACATGATATATATGAGAGAACTACACAAATGAAAATAATAAATAAAAAAATAAAGCGGGAATATGATATAGAGAGAGAGATATAGTATTAGTATGTACCTAGAAGGCCGAAAATGAAAGCCAAAGTTTGGTGATGAATGGCCATGTTAAAATGTGTTTACTCTACGAGTGGTCACGAAAAGGTGTAGATAAGATTCTCTCAAAATGAAAACCCTCCCTCACTTGAGCTTATCTCTTCTCCTTTCAATTGCACTTAGTAAATAGGGTAAGAATGGGAGTCTATTTATAGTACAATAAAGATAAGGAATGCAAGTCAAGTTGCTAAGACATGTCAAACATGCAATACTTAATCATTTTAAGTATATCGATACTTATCATATTATTTAATCATTTCTAATTTTAAAAAAAAAAAACAAGATTTTACCACACATATATAGCTAGTAAAGGATGTGATAAACTACTTATTATGTGTTTGAATGAAAAAAATTTAGTTTTTGCATAAGAAATTGTGTTAAGAATAGTTTTAAATAAATTTTGTTTGAATGTAACAAAAACAATATACAGTAAAAATCGAATGTATGAAGTTAAAGAACAAACAATTATTAGAAAACGACCACAAACTATATACTTTATGATTTATTAAACCAATATTAAAAAGGATTTTAATATGTGAAAAATCCTTTTTTTGAAATAAACTTAGGTTCTCTAAAACACAGCAAATTGATAAACAAAAATCCCAAAACATGGTGAATGTATATCATAATATTTTATAAAATTATAAAAATATAAAATTACCAAATTCAATAAAATTTTAAATTGACAAAACAATAAAATTATAAAATTATAAAATTATAAAATGAAAAAATAAAAAAATTATCAAAATTATAAAATGAAAAAATTATAAAATGAAAAAATTATAAAATTATAAAATTATAAAATTATAAAATTATAAAATTATAAAATTATAAAATTATAAAATTATAAAATTATAAAATTATAAAATTATAAAATTATAAAATTATAAAATTATAAAATTATAAAATGAAAAAATTATAAAATGAAAATTTATAAAATTATAAAATTATAAAATTATAAAATTACCAAATTCAATAAAATTTTAAATTGACAAAACAGTAAAATTATAAAATTATAAAATTATAAAATGAAAAAATAAAAAAATTATCAAAATTATAAAATGAAAAAATTATAAAATGAAAAAATTATAAAATGAAAAAATTATAAAATGAAAAAATTATAAAATGAAAAAATTATAAAATGAAAAAATTATAAAATTATAAAATTATAAAATTATAAAATTATAAAATTATAAAATTATAAAATTATAAAATTATAAAATTATAAAATTATAAAATTATAAAATTATAAAATTATAAAATTATAAAATTA
>Ga0214543_1009924_pt1 | contig 14477 bp, 10 predicted proteins | sample CNSS2metaG_FD_160094 | JGI IMG/M metagenome (GOLD analysis project Ga0214543, IMG submission 160094) | Root nodule microbial communities from cowpea collected in UCLA plant growth center, Los Angeles, California, USA - CNSS2 | ecosystem: Host-associated > Plants > Roots > Nodule | place: USA...
TATCCATGGCATACTTTCTCTGAGATATAACAATACCATCATTAGACTGTGCCACCTCAATACCTAAGAAATATATGAGTTTGCCAAGATCTTTGGTCTGAAAATGGTGACAGATATGTTGTTTCAATTGAGAGATGCCATGGTTGTTACTCCCTGTAAGAACGATGTCATCAACATATATTATCAAGTAAACACATCCAGCACTCGAGTGTTGATAAAAGACAGAATGATCTGCTTCACACCGAGTCATACCAAATTGCTGAACAACATTGCTAAACTTTCCAAACCAAGCCCGAGGAGATTGTTTTAGGCCATATAGGGATTTGCAAAGACGACGTACCATCCCAGAAGACTCCCCTTGAGCAACAAATCCAGGAGGTTGCTCCATATAGATTTCTTCTTGCAAATCACCATTGAGGAAAGCATTTTTAACATCTAGTTGATAAAGAGGCCATTGTTGAAGAGCAGCCATGGCGATAAATAAACGAACAAAAGTCATCTTTGCCACGGGGGAAAAAGTATCTCCATAATCCAACCCAAAAATTTGAGTATAACCTTTGGCCACAAGACGAGCTTTAAGACGATCAATATTGTTGAGGATGAAGAAAATAGGGATTGAGATTAATCTCCCTTGTGTATAAACCACACATAGGGTAATCTATTTATAATAGAGAGAGGTACAAGTAAAAAGAGTAACTGAAAATAAAAAGATTAAATAGAAGATATTGTTTGATATTGTGGTTATCAATATCTACAATATCTTAATAATATCAAACAATATCTAACAAATATGATTGTGTCTTCTAGTACCCTTTAGTGTGCGTCAGATAAATTGAGCCCATTGGAGATAATTTCGACCATTAAGGCGGTTGCCATCTGGCAAGTGTGGAAGATTGATGTTGCTTAGTGGAGTTGCCATGCCAAAAAAATAAAAAATAGGAATTCCTTAGCCTTCTCCTAAATGAAAATGAAAGGTAAGGCAGAAAGTGACAACAATGCAATAATGTGACATCAATAGTGATGGTAGCAATGTGACAACAACTGTGATGGAACAACGATAGTAGCGACGATGTAGCAGCAACAACAATGACATTGCAGCAACAATGATGCAGCAGTGATGACAACAACAACGATGTAGTAGGGACAACGACAACAATGATGCAACAATAATAGTGAAAAAAAAAACCACAACTTAGGGGCACTTCAAGCAACCCAATAACTAAAAGAAATGGCTGCACCTCAGACAAAACTAATGAGAATTGTAATTAAGACGGAAAAGAAGAAATGCGGAAGCATGGCTCCCTAGATCGAGAGCTTTGATACCAACTTGAAAGGAATAATTTGAAAGAAAGAAGATTCTTATTATTTTTGTTAATTCCACTGAAACAGTACATCAACTTCTCTATATATAGATATCTGAAACCTTAAAGTAATAATTACAAGAGATCTCTAGAATCTTCTACAAGCATCTAATAACTTATAATATCTTCTAATAACTTCTAGTAATACATTTAATATACTACGAATAACTTTTAATATTGCATTCAATATTCAACTAACAACAATAAGTATTTTGCCGCTCAATCTTTGATTTTCATTTTTATTTATTATTCATTTTTATTATTGATGTGATTAAAATGTTTTCATAGTTTTAGACGTGTTCCAATCATTAGACATAGGTTTAGAAGTTAGATTTCCAATTTCTTGGAAGTTAGGTAATTTTTTAAAATTTCCACTCCTGATCAAGCCTTGTTACCAATTTTTAATTTTTTTGTTTCTCTTATCTAATTAGTGTTCAAAGCATTGTCACAATTTTTTTATGCATATGAATCATGTTTGAATTTCTATTTCCATCATTGCATTCATTTTCTAACTTTCCACCCATTCATAGATATAAGGTTTTCTAATCTAGATTGAATTAAGAATTTCATTTTGCATTGGTTCCTTTGATCACATAATTGCTTTAGAAGTTAATTAGCTATTTAGATTATTAAATCACACATGCATTGCATTTTGTTCAAACCCGTATTTGCATAAAAACCATTTGTTGTCAAAACTATTTTAGTCATTTTACTTTTAAAACTTGGTTTAATTGGTGATTTTGAGAATTCTGGGAATTTTGGTTATGACATATGTTTCATCAAACACTTAGTGAAAATTAGGGTGTCATTGAGGCATTTTAACAAATAGTTTTAGATTTTGGATTTAGGCATCATTTTAGGTATGGTTAGGAACCAAAACATATTCCATTCATGTTATATGTTATTTTGCATCTTAACCATTCACAATACATCATTTGCATATTGAATCCATCATTAACTAGACAGGACTTGCCATGCAAATTTTTTCATGTTTACAACTTATACATTTTGAATCATTATAGCTTTCTTGCATTAGTTTAATTCATATTTTAGACTAGTATGCATATTACTTTTCTCCATGATTAGTTTCATTTTTCATTGTCAACACTTAATTTCGTCCAGATGAATAAAAATTAATAAAAAAAAAGAAAAATCAATTAAAAATAGGTTTTATTTACTAATAAATAAATGTGTAAAATAAAAGTTTCTTTAAAAACTAATATAACCCGATATATTTTTACAACTTGCAAACCTATCTTTTTAATGTTCTCACCCACTTCTATTTATTGAGCCAGAAACCTAATTTTTATTCACCTACTCACATCCTTTTTTGTTTTCTATATACACCCCTATCCTACTAAACACACTCTCCCCTCAACCCCAACCATCACCCATAGGCGATCTCTTTCTTCCCCATTTTCAACCCGAATTTCTCCAACTCACACTGAGATATTCCCTCTCAATCTCGATCCTCCCTATCCATTATCACCAGCATGCCCTAGGAACCGTCGTCGTTGCTGAACTTGTAGTGACTGACATCACTACCATTTTCGGTGATTTTTCCGTCATGTAGTGTCTACGCCTCAGCTCGTTATCTGTCATTGTCTCCAATTCAGGAAAGACTAAGTCACCTCCAAGAACCCCTGGAATCTTCCCCGACACTTGGAGCTCGCATCTCTGTCGTAGCGCTACCTATGGTGGTCGTCGTCGTTTCCTAGTATTAGAGGCCTATAATCACCTCTATCTAAACCCTAGCCTCTGATTGGTACCATTGGTATTGTTTAGATCGGTTCATCTGCATTTTATTTGAATAATGAGAAGTGAATTGAATATGCCTTATGCTATGGTCTTCATGGGGTTTCTTTATTTTTGATTTTTTAATAAGGTTTTTGCGTATGCATTTTTCTTGATTAAAAACGTTTGGATGAAAGTAATAATTTTGAATTCTTGTTGATATCACATTTGATTTGTTAATATCATGTTCAATATGTTAGTATGTATGATCTGGTTCGTTGCAGATGTATCTTGTTATTTGAATATAAACTGCACAAAGTTTGTTGTGTTAAGATATTTTGTGCATGTTATTTTGGGACTGAGAGGAAGGGAAGAATTGATTCAAATTGTTGATAAAATATTGAGTGTAAATTGTTTATATGCTGATATAAATGATAATTTTTCTATTTTTTGAATTTCATTTTGCTTTGGATTCTTGTAAATTTTAAATTTATGGTTGAATTGTGATGGTGTAGGAATCTCTAGGTTTGATTGTAGTAGAGGTAATTTCTTGTTTTTTTTTTCTTTTGATAATTACATGACTTATGAGTGGTGATTATGACTTTGAAAATATATGTAATTTATAAATTGGGATGTGTAGGAATTGGGCCTTAGTGACAAATATTCACTAGGTTGTTGTTTTGTTAATTTCCTTATCCTATATAGTTAAGGTTTGTCTACAAAGTTTAGTAATATTCTACGTTGAATATTTCTTTTCCCTTTCTTGAATTTTTTAATTTCATACTTATATATTTAAAAGGTTCGGATACTTGTATGGCCGTCTACATGGTCTATTATTTGACTCTTTTATCCAAATATTTTAAAGACAGTTTTTTGGATGTTTGTATGGCCGGTTGCATCACCTGGCATCCCTAATAAAGGTTTGGATTCTTTATGATCATTCTTAAAGTTTGGTATCCAACCCTTTTATCCAAATATTTTTAAAGATAAATTTTTGGATGTGTGTATGATCATCCACATCATTTGACACCCGTAATAAAGGATTGAATACTTGTATTGTGGCCCACATCGTTTAGTATTCGACTCTTTTATCCAAATATTTTTAAAGATAATTTTCTGGATGTTTGTATGGTTGTTCACATCGTTTGATATCCCCTAATAAAGGTCTTAGTACTTGTGTGATCGTTCGTGTTATCCTAGTACTTGGTACCTTTTCTTAAGAATTCTAAAAATTATTTAGAATTTTAAAAATTAAAAATATCAACACTCGTTCAATTAAGCTAAGTTTTCACTGGCATTATCTTTCATTCAAGCTCAACTCTCGTTGGCACAATTTCTCATAAATGTTTTTTTTTTAAAGAAATATATAACCCTGATACTCCATTATGAATAGAGATACGTAGGAGCGAAGAATTATCCTTATCAGGCAAAAAAAAAGAAAATTTTTTAGTTCTTTCCTTATTATTTTCGGGGAAATTTAAGTATTTTGAAATCGACATCACTTTTGCATGTTTGAGTAAAAGGAATCGCTTTTAGGTAGGCGCTGTAGGGTGCTAACATTTTTCCTACAGGTAACCCGACTCTCGAACTCAAAATCCATTTTTCGCAAACTTTAATTTTTATTTTATGGTTTTCCATAGTTTTACCAGAATAAACTATGGTAACGACTACCGAATTTTTTTTATTTAAAAATACTTTATTTTTTTTAGTTACCCATCCCGTTGCAAGTTAGGTTGTGACACTCATGATTAACATAACACAATATAGCTACTAAGATTGGAGTTTCTTTGGATTGACACCTAGGTTGCCACTCTATTAATTTAGAGTGAGAAGTTTGGATTTTTTTTTTCTCTTATGCAACTAAATGAGGATTAACATTCCACAATATCTTGGATTTGTCTCCTTAGTCCACTCATGAAACATGTTATCTTAGACTCTTCAAACTTATCATGCATATCCGTTGTTATTAAAGATATTTCTAAGTCCTTATAATATCAACCACACTCATTTCTTTATTGAAGCCATTGGAGCTTTAACAAGATTTCCTTCCTATAGGAATGAACCGCACACACATGCAATATTGTTTTAAATCGTTCCAAGATACCACAATTAACCTCTTATTTAGCCCAATGTCCATAATAGTTTTATGCCACCAATCCAGGACATAGTCTTCTAAAGGTAAGGAAGCTAACTTTACACAATGATTTTCATCTATTTGATACACATCAAATATTTGTCCTACTTTAGGTTCCCATCCTTGGTATACATTAGGGGTCATTCTTCCCATTGAATGAAACTAATTTCAATATAACGCTTTGGGGAAGTCATTTGCTATTGTTGGCATTTATAGTAATTAACTTTCCACTCTCCCTCTTCTTTTTTTGAATGACCATCATAGAAAAGAGACCTTTGTTGATGTCTAGCCTCATATCTTTGTCCATGAGCACATTGCCTTGAGACTCCTCCAAGCACTGTAACCTTTCTAGTAGGTTATGCATGTGCTCATGTGTTTAGGCTGATATTTTTTTCCTCTTCAAGTTCTACAATAATGTTAGCTTTACGATGTAAACGTGGTGTAAAGTTGTACCTGAAAGAACTCCTAAATATTATATAACCAGAAAACACAAGTTAGAAAAACAGAAACCAATATTACACTCTCTAAGTGTTTTTCTCAGTTATATTGGTGCAAGGAGGTATTCGCTCTGAATTTTCACTCAAAACCAAAATGCCAACTCAACTTAGGCTAATTTCTTAAGCTAACATCTCAAGTGCAGAGGAAAAACTCCACTCACACACTCTCGACCAAACAAATTCAAAAGCAGTTTTAAAGGACAAGCAATAAAATGCACAAAACCCAAAAAAAGATAAACCAAACATATTGATTTAATTTCAGACAAAAATGGCTCATGAGACAAGTAGACAGAGCACTTTAAAGGACTCTACAGACAAGTTAGTCAAACCAAAAGTGTGTTAGCACAAGTGAGCTTAGTACATGGATTTGATGAAGCTAGAGCATTTGATGATGTGTGATTGATGAAGAATTGAAATGATTCATTATTGATCAAGCTTGGGGTTATTGAATCTAAAATTCAAATTAAGATCACAAAACTTGAAGATTGGACTCAATTCATAGATTGTATGACATAGTGTAGTGTCTTTTGTCATGTGTTTGTCCTTTTCAATATGCTAAAAAGGGTTTTTGTATGAATTTATTCAATTAGGTGAATTGTTATGCAATCGAGTGATTTCACTTAAGTCAAGTGAAATGAAGAAATTGTACAGACAAATCAACCTGTTGAATTCACTTATGTGCAAACTATATTAACTTGTTTTTCAGAGACCGCAGTAACTTTTGTGATTTTAGAGTGCGAAAATAGTGAAACTAATTTAAAAAACTCTCTCTAATTGCACAGTGTGTAGCTCGTGCGTGAAGATCTTTGAATCTTAGAGCAAGTTTTGCCTGGTTTTGAAGCATTGAAGAACATGTTTTAGTTGGCTGGGGATAGCCACCACTAAGATGTTAGTAATGTAATGGTGGTTTAAACCAAGAAGGGTTGGTTGAATTGGCTATATAAAATTTTTCAAAAGAAAAGGACCCATTTTCTTTGAATCAATTAGACTACAAAATTCAAATGCAAAAGCTGTAGGACAATACACTTTCAACCGGTCAAAAATAAAAAACAACAGGTTAATTTGTTCATACATTATGAATCAACAGATTAAAATATGAAATCAATCGGCTAAAATTCTAGAAAATTATGTAGAATGTAGAATTCACAAATCTCACTCAAACAACATTTTTTCTTATACAAAATTTGTTCCAAATAATGTTTCTAACAAGATTACACTATCAATTTACACAGAAACACATGCCAACACAACAAAGATTGATTTGCTTGATTTTCTTGAATTTTTAAAGTGAGCAAGATGAGGGAAACAAAGTTGGACAATTATTTTTATATCGGTTCACTCAAGCACAAAGCTACATCAAGTTTACCTGGGAATCTTGAGCTTAGTTTCCATTATTATCAAAAGTTTTACAAATCACAAACCAAAATTATACTTTTGAACAATAGAAACACCAAGATTTTTGACTCATAAAAATCTCAACTACAACCCTGTAAGAAACACACTTATAGACATAAAATCACACTAGGAACACAACAAAAGGCACAAGAACTATAAAACCTGATGGTGGCTCTCCCTAGCCAACCAAACTCGAGTTCTCCAAGCTTCTACCAAGCCAAAAAGCCTCCAAGATCAACCAAGATCTTCAATCCAACACTTGCAGCTGTGTGATTCAGAGAGAGAGAGATTTTTCTAGAGATGGATGACTATTTTTTGCACTCAAAAACTAAAAAATGTGTTCTACTCTATGAAAGACAACTTATATAGTTTGGTCTTAAGTGAATTCAATAGGTTGATTTGTCCGTAGAATCTATTGATTTCACTTGACTAAGTGAAATCAATCGATTGAAAAACAATTCAATTGATTCAATACATTCATACCAAAAACTATATACAATAAGCCTTTTAACTTGTTAAAACTCATTTTAACAGATTAAGACGGATACACTAAGACTAACAAGACATCTAACCTATGTCATATGGCCTACGAATATGGTACAACATGTAAACATCATATTCTACACTTTATTTCCAAATTTAATACAATAGAAACATGATCATCAAATGGATCTTCATCAATCATCATCAACTACATGTGATCTCATGTACTTTGCTTTATGAAATCCTTGCACGATGGTTGCTTGTGTTAACACAAGTTGTTCTTGTGCTTTGGAGTGTTTCTTGGTGTGATTTCAGATTTGCAAATGGGATCTTGTTGTGTTGGGTTTGAGATTCTTATGGCATTCAAGAATCTTAGTGTTTTTTTTAATTCAAAAGTGTAATATTTGTGAGATTGTGTAATTCTTTTGATATAGTGCATTGTTGGGCTTAGATTGTCCTAATAAACTAGATGTAGCTCAAATTTGAGTTAACCATTATAAAAACAAATTGTGTGATTCCATCTCCCTTACCTTCATTTAATCCTCAAGAAAACTCATATAATCAATCTTTGTAAGGTTTCTACTTGATTTGATGTAATTTGGTGGTGCAACTAAGTTTGATATATCAATTCGAACCAATCTTGTATGGTAATGCATGTTGTTTGAGTGATTTTTGTGATATGCATTTTTCTACAAAATTTCCCAGAATATTAGTCTGTTGATTTTATATTTCAATTTGTTGAATCATATTGTATGAACAAATGAAATTGTTATTTTTGTTTTTCAATCGACTAAAATGTATGGTCTTATAATAATTAACTTATGATTTGTTGGTCAATTTAATTCAAACAGAAAGCGTTTTGACAAGTTTTAACTGAGCATATTTTTTAGTACTCAACCAATTCAACCCCCCTTCTTGGCTAAGAAGGCCATTTTAAACCTACAAAGTGAACAATCAAATAGTATTCTATGAAAGCAAAAAAGACTATACCTATTATTGCAACATTGTAGTTGTCTTTCAGTTCACACTTTGACAAATTGATTGTACCACTCTTGATGAGTGGGTGGTTCATGTATATATTGGGCATTCAAAATAGTTTAAAAAGATAAGATAACAAGGGGGAGATTGATAGCCTCCTCCTCAAGCTAGGTTGGGCCAAAGCTCAAAATGGTGACTATGGTGGATGGTGGATTCGCGGAAGCTTGGTGTTGAGAGAAAATGGCTCTCGGTTTTGGTGATTTAATGGTGGGATGAAGGTGGTTTGTGGAGCTCTAAGAGAGGTTAGGCCAACTCTAGAGAAAATGGTGCTAAAGGGACCTCTTGGGATGCTTTAGCAAGTGACTAAGAGGGGCTCAAAAATAATTTTAGCAGCATAACATTATCATTCTCAAAGTAAGAAATAAATGGTGGAGACACCTCTATTTATAGAGTAAGGTGTCTCCAAAATGGTTCAAACCCTAGAATGCTAACATGCACAAAAACCTTAAAAATTCCATCTTAGTGAAGGAGGGCTTGACATGTGGCAATCCTCACTCTGACAAAATGAACCACTCATGAGTTGGCATGTATAAAGCTACTTTATGAAAAGCCTCTCCAATAGGATAATGACATATGGTCACTACCTATGTAAGAGAACTCTCCATTAAAGGATGTAATGTGTCATGTGTGGGACGTCCTCCACCTTAAGCTAGGGTTAACTTGATTAAACATCAAATGATTGCTTAAGCTAGGCGCATATGATGCTCCCTACTTAAGCAAGATTGTTTTTAAAACCCTACACTACTTGACCCTTAATACAAGGCCTCCAAAGGAAAACCTACACTACATGACCCTTAATTCAAAGTCTAAAAATTCCTAATCTAATAAAGATACTCCATTGTGGCCTAAAAGAAAAGAAATTTGCTTCACCTTGCAAAGAAACCCACAAACACATAAAAAAACACAGAATCAAGGAAGGGGGGAAAACATGAACCATGGGTTACATCGAAAACACGAATCAAATGGAAGAACGTAGCGAATGGGAGAAGCCACGCCACTTGGGGACAATGCCAAGATGAGTGAAGGGGGGAGTCGCCATTCGAGCTGAACACTCAAGATAAGATGATATTTAACACAATCAAGGTGTAGAAAAAAAAAAACTCTTAATTTCATTAAATATGTCTTTACAAACAAGGTAAACCCTATATTTATAGTTTAAGGGTAAGTTGACCTAAAAAGATTAATTCACACTCCTAATTACAAGACATTAATTAAAGTAAAAGTGCAAAACATATAGGCCTTTAGAAACATGTGATTGGGCGAGCCCGCTGGGTACTCTGTTACCATTTGGGCATCCTCGAAGAAGCACCTAGATTGGGCTACGTTGGCCACAAGTCTTCATATTGATCATGCCTTCATCATCCTCCCCTATTTAGAGAGAATTCAACCTCAAATTATGGAGCTTGATTACCTATAAACAAACATACAAACATAAGTGCCAAAGACACAACCAAATAGTCTAAAAAAAAATGCTACCTAAAAATGAGATTTGGATCCTATGATAGGCCAATCTCTTATTATCAAGGTGCTTAGAGATCGTTCTCCAGGATCAAAGACTAACCTGAAAAACACATCAAAGAGTTTCATCATAAATATTCTATGCAAAATGGAACAAGAAAAAAGAATATCCATATAAATCACAAAGGAAAAAGAGTGTCTCGGAATTCCCATGGGATTTTCATGACAAGAGAAACATAAGCATATGACTAGAAGCATTTTCATATTTTCCCAATCTTGTTTCTTCCTTTGCTATCGTCTTTTCTTTACCCCATTTTTATGCTATTTCTCCTTGATGTACAAGTCTTCCCTAGGAAAACAAAACAAGAAGATATATGTGAGTATATTTTTCTCTCCCTCTCTTCTCTTCTTCTTTCTCTCGTCACTCTTTTTGTTAACTTTTTCTTCTCTTGTTGCCCGTTTAATTTTTCCACTTGTCTCACTTTTTCTATCATCTTGAATTGTTGTAATATCACATTGTTCTCTCCTCTTTTGTTCTTTCCTTTTGTTTGTCTTTTTCTCTTAGTTCTTTTTCCTCATCTTCTCTCCTTTCTTTGCTCTCTTTGTGCTTTTTGCTCTCATGTCACTTTTTTTTAGCACTTTGAGATTTTGTATAGCATTCCTCTCCACCTCTTTCAAGCATATAATGTAATCCTTGAGGTTTGCTTGAGTCATGGGACTTGCATCCCATTTGAGGCATTGATAAACTTCATGTTCATAACCTTCCCCTTTGGCACATCGAAGAGTACTGACACTAAATTGCAATCATGGTTGTTCTTTTGTCTAAGCTTACATATTTGTGTTCCCCTCCCTTCTAGTCGTTTTTCTTGTCACTCTTTTAGAAAGGTCCTACATTACTTCATGGTGAGTCATGGACTCATCATAATAGGTTGTGTGGTGTTTGGGTGCTCTTGAGAAAGATTGGGCCAACTCAAGAGGTTGTGTGGTGGCGAGAGGAAACCTAGAACGAGTGTTCTAGCCTTTGGTGACTTAAAAGACAAGTATGGCACAAAAATGGCAACATAACATTACTGATATCAAAAGTGATTTTTACATGGGGGAGACACCTCTATTTATAAATAAAGATACACCAAAGGTGTCTTCAAAAAGGAGAGTAAAAACCCTAGTTCTCTCTAACTTGGACACCAAGGGAGACACATGAGCCAATGGAATATTCCCAAGTGGCAAGAGCATGTGTGTCACAAAAGAGAAGAAAGAGAAACTTGGAGACCACTCCTTATAAAGGGCCCATAAGCTTCTAGAAAGATCTACCATGTGGCATGGTCTCTCTTTCCACTCAAGTGTGTATAAGGAGAACATTCTTTTATAAGACTTGCACCTCAAGCTAGGGTAAGAATCCCAAACGCAAGTGTTTCTTTAAGCCCCACCTCCTCTAGGTCCAAAACCCTACACTAGAAGCCCAAGGCCCAAATACAAGGCTCAAAGAAAAACCCTCAACTAGTTGGCCCACTATACAATGCCTAAAAGAAAATGCTATACTAATAGGCCCATAGTACAAGGACCAAAAGAAACATACTCTACTTAAAAAAACTCACTAATGGCCCAAGAGGATAATAGCTTGGGCCTAGCTTTCACGAATGAAACATGCTTTTCTTGTATGTCCTAGGCCATGGCCATGGGGTTTGCGATCCTAATTTCTGTGGGAATGAGTCTCCATGGCTCAGCTACAAGACAAGTGCTTAAAGTTTCCTCTTATTGAGAGTTTTCTCTCTATGGCCTAGCACCATTTCTATCCCTTAGCTGTGTCGACTCAGTTTAGCCCAATTTTGTAGCATTTTCAATTAATCTTTATAATTTTTCCATAATTCTCACTTTTGGTGATCTGCTATGCAAAACAAACTAAATTGGGGGTGAATTAACATGAAATCATCAATAATCAAAGCTAGATAAGTGCTAAAAATTCTCTTAATTTTCACTTAAATTGGGCACTTGTCAAGGACTGAAAGTCGATTACGCGTAGAGAAGCTGTTAACACCCTACAACGCTCGTCTGACTACAGTACCTTTAACTAAATTTGCAAAAAGAAATGTGTTTTTTCAAAATATTAATTTACCCCAAAATAATTAAAAGTTATACAAAGATAGAAATTTTTTTTTCGAGCTTGACAAGGATTAATCTTTGCTCCTAAGTATTTTCTTTCAAAATGGAAAATCAAGGTTCACATAGTTTTTAAAGAATAACTATTTGGAAAATTGCTTTTGAAAAATTTTGCTTTTTCTTTAAACTGAATCTGATAACAACCGACCTCGCTTGTATGTATTTCCATTTCACAATGGAAAATTAGGGATCATGTAGTTCTTAAAAAGAAGAAAACTATTTTAATGTTCATTTTTTGGCTTTTGAAAATATGAGTATAAGAGAGTGAAATCAAATCACAAACAAATGCCCACAATCAACCAATACGTCCAAGCAATAATGTCTTTAAATATGAAGAACAAAAAATAAAAATCCTAAAATAGAGCAATAGTGTGAGACCTATTTCTCTAACCATAGACCTCTAATTGATGATCCCAATAATAAAAATTAGGACAATATGTCATAAACGAGCTACCAAAATATGAGCCCGATCCAATAATGAATGAAGAGGGAATCACAATTTTACTGGGATGGCTCACATAATATGCCAACAAAATAGATTAACAGTGCAAGACTGATTTTTCTAACAACATACCTCTGATTGACAATCTCAAAGGTCAAAATGAAAAATCATATAGTACAAAAATTGTAACACTCGGTTTGGATGCTACTAAAATACATAGATTTCATCAAAATAAACTTTTCAAATTAAAAAATATCTAACGTCAAAATCATCTAACATATACATTATTTCTAAAATAAAAATGTTACATCTAACGTCATTCTTCCCATTGAAATCTCCAAGCTCCTTACTATAGTGCATCCAAATCAACATCATTCACAACATCACTCTGCTCCCATATAACACAAGTCATAATCATAGATGAAAACCACAACCGTAAACATGCAAGGGTGAGCTAAATTAAAAAAAAAAAGTATCTTAATTAACACAATTTGAATATATATAGTAATAAGATACCACAACACACTTCACCCAATCCTTTTCATTAACGCATCCAATATCACACAATCAATAAGAATATATGTTGTCCCATCTGATGACAATAAATCTACGTGTAGTCTCAACCTAAGAGGTTCAATCATCAATATAACCATAACCTTTACAAGTAGCTTACCATCAAAACCTGCTCACCTCTAGAGCCAAACCAACTTTTCCTTTATACAACTTCTCATTACTCTCACCGAGCTTTTGATGAGTCCATCATCAAGTAGGATTCTAGGCTCATGATGGGAAGGACTCCATGGAAGGTTGAAGGCACAAAAGTAAGTAGAATGGAGAGGAAAAGGCTCGATGATGGTAATTTGGAGTAGCTTTCAAGTGAGGTTAGGCCAACACTCAAGGAAGGAAGCTAGAGGAAGCCACTAAGAGGAACTCTAGCCTAAGTTGATTTAGAAAAGCAAAGTCTAGAGTAATCTAAATAAAGTAATTTTACTACACTCATGAATGAATTTTACATAGCTTACAATTTTCTATTTATAGGAGAAAAAAGAGAGCAAGGTGTTTCCAAAAATGGGAGAAAAAAGTGATCTAGAAAGTTGAATTTCGAGCTAAAAGGAATGCACGCTACATGTGTGACTTGCCACCTAAGCAAGTTACATTCTCCTTGCCATCTAACGCCTAAGGAGAAGGTTCGTCTCAGAGTTTGGCATCAACTAGGGTAGAAAGCCCTAATCCTTATGTGTTACACTCCTTAAGGCCCATTTCTTCTTGGTCTAAAACACCTTTTAGGCCCATAAGTCCATCATGGCCCGAACAAAACCCTAAACCAATAAGCCTATAATACAAAGTCAAAAATTAAATCCAAGTATAATATTTACAAAATACAGAGTTTTATGCTAGGTCTTCACATCCTTCTTAGCCTAGATAAAATTTAGCTTGGGCTTGTAATGCTCAGAAGAGGTCCAATCTTCTTGTATCCTCTTAGCTATAACTCTGGTTGTAAATCGCTTAGCTAAAGGCATGTCTTCAACTTCCTTGGTGAAGTTAACCTCTGGTACAATTACGTCGAGTCCAACCGCTACTCTCCTAGAGACCCTAAACAAAGTCCTCAAGGTCAGCTCTTAGATCTCTCCACCTTTTGCTAAGACATAAATGCTTCTCACCCTACCATTACAACACATGCATGCATTACATTTACAATAACACACATTCTATTTCATAATTAATATATATATATATATATATATATATATATATATATATATATATATATATATATA
>Ga0214543_1009928_pt1 | contig 14472 bp, 4 predicted proteins | sample CNSS2metaG_FD_160094 | JGI IMG/M metagenome (GOLD analysis project Ga0214543, IMG submission 160094) | Root nodule microbial communities from cowpea collected in UCLA plant growth center, Los Angeles, California, USA - CNSS2 | ecosystem: Host-associated > Plants > Roots > Nodule | place: USA...
AGCCTAGCCTTGTAGTGGCGTGCTTCTCACATTTTTACCATTTCTTTCCTTTCCATTTTATGTTTTCTTCTTCCTTTAATTGTTCTTGGTTTTCTATGGTTTATGTGCTTTCCATTTCCTTTTCGTTTTGAATCAATCCATCATCTTCTTCTCTTGAGCTTTGTGAAAGGAACCTTCACATCTAGATAGCTTGCTATCTTAATGTCCAGTGGGGATTTCACTTAGCTTTCTTAATCAACTCACACCATATTCAATAATCTTAAAAAGGAACAAGATAATCCTTCATCAAATCTTGAGGAAGAAGCCATACCTATGCAATCAACAACCTTCTCTCCCACCAATGTTCCACAAGTTTGACCTATGCCTGCTGCAAAAAATGCACATGAACTACAAATGCACAACCTTGGCAAGTCAAGAACAAATGTTCAAACCAAAGTAAGAGTGCATCACTACCTAGCCAATCTTGCTGCAAGCCTTCAGCCATGTGCAAACAATAATTCCTCTCTCAACCAGTTGTAACATCCCATTCGGATATTACGAATTTAACTAAAATAAAATATAAATAAATAATAATACCTCATTTAATTAGATTCATTTCCCAAAAACTCGGGAAAATTTAAAACTTATTACATTATCAATTTTTAAAAAAAAAAAAAAACTGCCAAAGTATAAAATTAAATAGTTCAAATCTGATAACATCAGTGATTACAAAATTCTTGATTTTCATAAAGTGGTAATAAAACTCTGAAGAAAATTCCCCAAGCTAGCGTATGCTCTGGCTCTATGCCTCACCAGATCCACCTACATCATCATCTACTCCTGTGTACCGCGTACACGATCATCGCCAAACACAAGTAGATAGGATGAGCTAACAATATATAAAACATATACAAATCACATATATAAACAACAAACATCAAAGGAACTTCGTCCTTTAATTCAAAAACCATATGGCCACCACCATATTATCCATGTTCCACGTCTTCAAATGAATACCTTAAGATGTCTTGCTGCCACACCTACAAGCAACAACTTGTAGAACACGTGCGGGAAACATGCTATAGACCATACTCTATAACGCCAGGTGGAGTTCCCAATATGAACACAGTTCGTAATGTCCCAGGATTACCAAACTCGTCAACTAATTACTGAGGAGGGTAATCTATCTGGACCCATCCGTACGAGCCACAACTCGCACTCACACCGGCAACACTCGCCAACCCGAGCCACAACTCAAGAGTTTCTCGTGTTCATCCTCCATCCCGAGCCACCACTCAAGATATGTCATTCCCAACCACAACTCAAGGAATGCCACTTGCTTAACCCCTATTCTGAGCCATAACTTAAGAGATACGTTTCGAGCCCCAACTTAAGGAACATCTAACAAGCCGATATTTAAGGTATCACCAAAGCCTTGTAGATCACGCACATCCAAAGCAAACAAAGCTTCAGCCTCTGCGTTATCGCCTAGCGCTGCTCCAGAGCCGCTAGGCGAAACTCGCTTCCAAACCGCCTGGCAGGGGACACGTGCCGCCAGGCGCCAAGCGTCAATGTACATACTGCGTCTGTAGGTATTGCTTGGTGGGACGACCTTCACCGCTAGGCGCCACACTATCATACTTCATCCTCACATACCCCATTCATTAAATGAGTCACCCATGAAATTTCCATGTATTCATACTCATGTTTTCATTCATTACTGATGCACAATGCTCTCTTCCTTCTAAACATAACTAAATCTCTATTTCCATCCTACTACATTCTCTCTTAGTATCTTGGCACATAGTACTACATTTTTACTACTTGAATTGAACCATGACTAACTTGACCACCCACAAGATACCACAACTCCTAAGTCACGTGATATTGCCAATCCATTTCATACTACTAGTTTAATTATTATTCTGGAATAAGATACACATCACAATTTCTCCCAATTATCATGCAATCACATATTAATTCATAATAGTTGCCATATATTTTATTCTCCATTTTTCCCTTACTCCAAGTTTCCTAATTCCATTAGCGTAAATGACAAATCACCATAGAGTCCACATGCCCTCGTTGCATCTCACAGCCACGTAGTGCATAATTCACTTCACTGACGCTTAACGACTCCCTTAGTATCGTCAAACGTTGTATAGTATTCTGGGAAATTCCCAGAATTTCTAGCACCTATGAAGACCCCAACAACCATAAAAATCCACCCCTCTAAGTATTTTCTCGATCCACCAATCAATCATGCTGCCAAGGAGGTCTAATACTAATTTAATTATGAAATTCCAGTTTCCTTAGGGTAATTCCTTAATCCTTTAATCCTAACGCAACATTCCAATCCTTTCCAAACCCTAAACACAATATTCCTTGACCGTCAGGCAGTTTCTGAAATAGTTCTTAATTCCTCACGAAAATGCAACTTGTTTTTGCTCTCAAAATGATTCCTGGACAATTCCCAAGGCTTCCCTATGTCTTTCTTAGTGGTTGTTTTTCCAGTCCCTCTTGGCTCAACTAGGGTTTCTAGCCTTTCACATTCATGCCAAAAAGAATTTTGGCAAAAAGAAAGTTTAATTTGGACATACCAAGGTTCGAACCCATAACCATGCCAATGTCAAATCAATGGACAATCATTTAACCAATTCATGTTTCATGATAATTCTTAAAATTCTAGGATTATATTGTCACCCATCATGATCAAGCATATCATTAAAATAATAATTAATTAAATAACACATAAATGGCATACATAAGACATGAACCCAAGTCCTCTCATACAATCAAGTACTCTCAACCATTTGAGCTAGTACTTTTCCACATCACAACAATCAACATTTAATGTCATAAAGGCTCCCAATACCAGCATTTATTAATTAATTATTTATTTAATTAATTAAATTTAGAGGGTCTTACACCAGTCGCAAGCCTTCAGCCACGTGACGAAACCCTGCTCCAATCAATCTAACTAGTGCACCGCTCTAAGCACCTATGTAAGTGATCAACCATGTGAAACCACTCCAAGCATACACCACAAATTCTCTTATGGTGTGTTTGGATAGAGTATTTTAATGAAGTAATTAATTTTTTTGAATAATTTAGATTTCTTTGTAATGAAATGTTTTGTTTGGATAGAAAAATTAAAAAGCATTTAAAATGCAAGCATTTTTTTGAAGTATTTTAGTTAGTTAAATTAGTAGAAATTCAAATAACCTCAAAATATGTGGAATTTGAAATTCTTCTCATACTCTAAATTGTCTGGTAGAGTTGTGTTGTAAATTTGACTTAGTCCATAGGCGAGCTTGATGAGTTAGGCCGACGCCTCAACAAGCCAGATAGGTCGGGTGGGCCCGTCGATCCAGACAGGCCGGGTGGGCCTGACGACCCAAACATACCAGATTGGACTGACGACACAAACGGGTTAGGTGGGCCCCACGACCCAAACAGGTCAGGCAAGCCCGATGACCCGTACAGGGAGGGCAGGCCCGACGTCCCGAAAGAGGTAAACGAGTCCGTTTCCAAATTTATCATGAACTCAAAATATAATTAAGCCTAAAATAAATATTGTTAAAATGAAATTTTATCTCACAAGAAATTCAATTATTTTATCGAAACAAGAAATTGAAATGTCAAGTATTTTAATTTCGTTATCCAAACAAGTTATTTGGAAAATGAAGGTAATTTAATTGCAAGCAATTCAAATACAATGCATTTCAATTTCTCAACATTGTTGAAATGCTTCATCCAAACACAAGGTTACACTATCAAGAAGAGGATAAGAATCCTAAACATATGTCACAACACAACTTAGCTCGCACTACAAACAAGCACATAACAACTTGCACCACATGTAAGCACACCAACTGCCATACACCAAAGCAACATAAAAACATTGTTGCCAGGAGGGAGGCCTAAGGTTGTCACCTATTTTGAACTCTCATTTCGATATTGCATAATCCATCTTTCAATTTTCTCTAGTGAACATCTTTCTCAATTATTCTTCAATTTTCACTTCTATGCTTGTTTTATTTCAATTTCCTTATTCGATTCCCTTATTCAATTCCATGTGTCACCATGCATTTCTTAATCCTCTCTTATCTATCATCATCTTTTGGTGCACTTATCTTATTCATTTCGATGTATTTATCTTGGTATCTTCTTCGATCTATTGATTTTGATACCCTTAACACATTTGCAACCTGAAAAAAAAAATCCTATAAATCAATAAGATATCAAATCTAATGTACATTTAACAAATTCTCACCCTCACATCTTAAACACTATATATGAACAACTTTTTTCTCTAATTAAGTGTCTCAAAGTATTCTAAAATTATAGAAGAATGTTCTTGATATGTTATAAGACAATGTCAAATCCTATTAAAAAAGCTATTATTGAAGATTGTATTATATCATTAAAGAAATATGTCAAATTGGATTTCTAGAATAACTGACATGATGTAAAACCCAACATAAAGATGTTTAAGCATTTGAAAAATAAATAATTTATAGGCATTTTTCTAATGGACGAATTATTTTTATTAATCTTTTTATGAGGATTTTTAGTATTCGAATAGAATTTATTATGAAGAATTTAAAATTAGTTATTAAGGGGTAATAGTTTATGATTCAACATCTAAAGTAGCATTTTACGTTAAATGAATAGTTCAACAATAAACGATTAATAATAATGGGAAAAGGAAATTAAGTAATAATTTCTTACTTAGCATTTACAATTATGTATATAGATAAAAAGGATAAATAACTTTAAGCTGAGTGTCAGAAGTCTCACATCGACTAGAGATAACACCAATTTAGAGTATATATATGGGTGCAAACCTCACATTACAAGCCGGTTTTGTGAGGCTGAGTTTAGCTTAAAGTCCACTTCTTAACAAGGTATCAGAGCCATTGTTAAAGTATTTCCTAGCGAGATTTGTTGTTTTTTGGGCATATTATTCTACTCGTTATCGGGTTTGATAAACCTTCTAGTCACTTCAGATTTAGTTAAAACTTGATTTCCTCATTAAGAATATAGTGTAGTGATTAACCAAGGATTAATCCTAGGAAAGGCAATTTAACTTCAAATGATTCTTAAGTGTGTTTCGTGAAATGGAGGAAATCTAGATGAAGTATACTAAAATAAATGCTAAAACTACTGAAAATGGTATGGAGATGTATGTATTCAAGGTGTTCAATGAAATGCTTAAAAAAACTAAAATGTATGCAAAGTGTTTGTGGAAATGTCAATCTGATTTATGCATATCAATTAATCAATACTCTAATCCTACATGCAACCTAATCAGAATATGCCTATAATGCACGAATTAACTGAATGTACCTATTGGAAACAAGATTAGAAGATGATATGCAAAAAATCTAATTATGAATGAATGTTCATGAGTGTGCATGAGTGAAAGATACAAGACAACTTCGAAATTCATCATAAAATGAATGATGTAATGTTATCATGATGTAGAACGATGCGAAATGACCTTTATTGAATGTAGAAACTAAAATCATGCACAATGATCGAGTAGAATATGAAATCCCAAATTACGAACCCTGGCTAACATAATTAATGGTTAAAAACACAATTGCAAAATTAAGCAATGGAAATGAGTCGAATAGATCACATATTTGATGGGAACCCCATTTGCACAAGGGATGATTTAGGATTTTAAGGTTAGAACGTTGTAGGAAACTTGGAAAATTAGTGAAAAGGGTGAATTGAAAAGTGGCTGAAATTCCAATTTGGACAATAGTTTAGAAACGTCAATATCTCGAGCTATAGAACTCCAATTGAGGTGATTTCAAAATGAAATGAAAGTTCACGTTGTGAACTTTAATTTAGGCTTAAGAATCACTAATTTTGGGTGAGTTTAGCAAGAGCTATGACCACGAGATAAATCTGGGTAGAATTGGATTTTCTAAATTTAGGTGAAGAACAAAGAATAGTAGGTGAATATAAAAGGTGGAAGGAAAGAATCACTCTTTCCAAAGGAGGCAACACATAAAGGATAGGAAAGTCCTTTGATACAGCCAAGGGGTTCTTGAATCACTCAAGAACATAGGAGAATCACTCTCACTAAGATATAAGAGATAAAACTCTAATATTTTTGAATAAAACTCAACTTGTCTTCATTGATAAAAATGGTTTAGCTTATATAGAAGCTTTAACCAATAGAATTACAAATCCAACTTAAGTTAATAATGATCCCACTAGTTAATCCTTGATTGTAACTGAAATTATGGCAACCCAAAAGCATTCAGCTATGCATCCTGTAGGTCTCCCAAAGGCTGATGACTAAGTTTTCAATTAGGCCATTATTATAACTTGAAATAAAACCAAATGAGAGCCCATTAATTGATTAAGCCAAAATATAATTTGGTCAACCAATTTTACAAATGATTGGGCCATTATTTAAATAAACTAATAACTTTAAAAAATTGCAACAAAGTGGTGCATTAGTCCTTCTTCATTTAGGCCATGATGTAATTCAAAGCCTTGATCTTTTCTCCTTGAAACTTGGGCTTGTATTCAAAATAAATATATATAAAAAATAAAACTACACATTGTTAATCTATCTTGGTTCCTCCACTTGATCTTCTTATATCATTTGGAGATGACAAATTAGTTCCAACATTATGTGCTTGTAATAAATAAAGAATATAAGTAAGGTTTTATTGATATAACTTAAGAGAGCAATGTTAAGTAAATTATACCTCATTGACAAAAGAATGTACCAAACCAACAATCGTTACAAGGACATCTTCTAGAACATCTTCTCTAGAAGCGATGTAGGCAAGCAAAATCTACATTTCGTTTTTGAAAATTTTAAGCTCATTTTCCATCCTCACAACCTCGTTCTCCATATTTGTTGAAATTGCACCAGATGAAGCAAAGTTCATACCATTTAATCTTGAAGTGGATTGCTTAAAAGGTAGGGTAGGACAAAGTCCATGTGAGAGTCGTTTAATCCAACCTAGGTGCTCTTTTCTAAATATGACACCAACTGAATCATATGGTAGTATATGTGATGCTTTTTCTGAAAGTTATTCAAATTAAGCCATGACTTTGGTGTATTTTTCTATTGCTTTATAAGAGAGGAGAAAATCATTGTCATTTTAAGTTAAGGTTAAAGTGATTACTTTTTCAAGCATTCTTCATTATTAAGGTAGAATGACAAAAGGTTACTTCCATTCTAAATCAACAAGTGAACCTAACTACCAACAATAAAAGGTGAGCTAAACAAAGGATAAATAGTTTGTTTGATAGACCAAAATGTTATCAATCAAGTGAATCTAACTAAAGACAATAGTCATAATGTAACATTTAAGGACTACAAACACAATATTCAAATTATTGGAATTTTAATAATGAATATTGTTTTCTTATGAGTGTAAGCTAGAGAGGGAGGTCTCATATCTACAATCCAAAAACTATTGTTTTCTATTTTCTATTCTCATTGCTGGTTTGTGAGCTTTAAATATTTTAAAATGCTTAAGAATCAATAAAAAGGAAGGAAATGAGGAGTTGACATCTAGTCAAATTCCATCAAAATAAGGTAAAATTTTATTTAAACTAAAGAATGCAAAATGTTAACCATATTAGATATCAATCGAATATCATCAAAGATACCATCAAATTTGGATATTAACAACCACAATATCATCAAGGGAAAATAACATTAACACAAGAAATTTCAATTGCAAGTCCCACCTCTAAGATTAAATGTAAGACCAGACTTCCTACTATAGATACCCTTCATGTTAGTGGATGAATGTGAAAGTGAGAGTGCATAGTGTTAAAATAGACGAGCCCCATTAATCAATAAAGTTTTGATGATAATAAAACAATCACTTTACCACATGACAGAATCCTTTTGAAATGCACGAGCCCCATTAACTGTTAACACTCCATTTTTCTGCTTTAAAACAATCTTTTTTGTCTAGTTTAATTTCTAAATTTCTATAATTAGAGTAATTTTTAGTTTTAGTTGTAAAAAGAAAGTTATAAATATAATTGTTAAAAGAAAATTAAGATTATTCAAATCAAGTATGAGCTCATTCATAAAAGAAAAGAATATATGATGTAGGATTATCTTGTTCCTTTTTTAAGATTCATGAATATGGTGTGAGTTGATTAAGAAAGCTAAGTGAAATCCCCACTGGACATTAAGATAGCATGCTATCTATATGTGAAGGTTCCTTTCACAAAGCTCAAGAGAAGAAGATGATGGATTGATTCAAAGAAAAGAAGAGTGGAAAACACATGAAAAGAGTAAAACTCGAGACACACAACCAAAGGAAGAAGAAAGCATAAAATGGAAAGGAAAGGAATGGTAAAAATGTGAGAAGCACACCACTTCAAGGTTGAGCTAGAAGCCATGAAAACCTTGAAGATGAGTGGATGTGTACCGCCACTTGAATCAAGATTCAAGATAAGGCTTAAAAGCATTCACTCCCTAAGGAGGAAGACTCTCACAATGGTTGATACACAAGGGTATCTAATTTCTCCAAAATGTTCAACCCTTGTACAAGTGTTAGAGGTACCCTTAAATTGAAGTGTCTAGGGGCCTCGTAGTAAAAACAAATAAGCTAAAAAGGATTACAATGCAAATAACAAAATCTAAAGTCTAGAAAGTAGGTGAACAAAGGAGCATATGGACACATTCTAGAAGCCTTCTTGGCCAAGGCAAGGTGGAGGCTCCTTCTAGATGTTTCTAGACTTCTTAGTGGCCAAGGCATGTGATCATCCTTTTCAGATGTTTCTAGAAAGCTTTGCTTATTCTCTTTCCTCCACATGTGCTCTTCTAAAAGCCACCTAAATGCGCCACTTCTCCTTCCTTGTCCCACCTCTTAATGAACCTACAAGACAAGTTAAAATTGAATTATCATGTTGGTTAAGGTTAAGCTAATCTTGGGACAACAAGTCAACCCCAAAGTCAAGGTCAACAAGTCAACTTAAAAATAGTTAACCAAAACTAACTTTATGGAATTGAAACTAAAGTGATGCAAAATAAAGATAAAAAGGATAATGTCTTCCCTTTCGACATGCTTCTATTGAACCTTCTAGGGTTGGCATCCATGGAACTTGATGAGGTGGTCAGATCTTCATCAAGATACCTTGAAGAGCATCATCAAATTCAGAATTGAAGTATTGAAGAATGACATTGAAGATTTAAGCTGAAAAATAAAATTAAAGAATTGATAAAGTTATTCTATATCAAGAAGATTATGATCAAGAGCTTTGAATTCTTAATGGCTATCAAATGCTACAATTATATAATAAATGCAAAGCCATATGAGAAGATCAACAAAGCTAAAAAGATCAAAGTGCTAAGAATTTTCATATCATTAGTGATTAGTGAATTGGATTGAGAACTTACATATCGTAAATCCTCCACTATGTGAATTTGTAACCTACGAACTGAATTGTTCAGTTCTGCTATAAAAGTGTTTTTTGATTATTCATTATAATTTGAAAGTTCTTGATCTCAAGAGGAGATTGAGAAAGCATACCTGGAGAGGTTGATATTCGGTGTAGCATGAGGTTTGTACTCGTGTACATGGAGAGGTCGAAACTTGTGTAACGTGAAAAGGGTGATACTCATTATTAGCCAAAGGTGTTATTTAGTTGAATTTTCGAAGTAGGTTTCTTAAGAGACTGGACGTAGGCTCAAGGGAGTCAGTATAAATTCTTTGTATGCATTTTCCCTATCCTACTCTTTACCTGGAATTTTTTATGTGTTTGTTTGTTTCCACGCATATTGTTTAAATTTATTACTGACTCTATTCATGTGTCCCTTCTAGTGCCACATAGTAGGGTAGGAAGGAGAGAGTGAAAATGCAAGTAGCAGGGATGAAAAGTGAGAGTGAGAATGGATGAATGAAATCTTAGAGTGAAAGTGCAACAACAGGCTATAAAATATTACTATAGCGTTTATTTAAAAAATGACAGTTAAAATTATCAATTTTACAAATAAAATATATGACGTTTCAAAAAATATAGTTAAAACCATCATATTTTGCATGTAAAATATGACGGTTCAATAACTACTATATTATAATGTAAAAAAATGATAGTGTTAAATAACCATTATATTAAAACTGTCATAATTTACAAAAAAATTTTGTGGTAATATTAATTAAAGTTGGAAGAATTAAAAAGTTGTTCAACCAAATCTAATATTAATTCTTTCATTTTTCTCAAATGTTCTTGTATATTTCTTCATTTATATATAACTTATTTTACATTCTAAAAGCATGCACTCTTAATTTGTATCGGATATATAACATCGTATTCTTTCGTATATTAAACTTACTTTTTTCAAAGGAAGAAGTCAAAAAGAGGCTTCATATTATAATCCAGGACATATTTATACTACAAAACACTTTAAGTTTCTGTACACTTTAAGTTTGTGGTGTGAATAAGCATAAATTTGTAGAGGTTCTTGTTTTTGTCCATCTCTCATAAGTGATATTAATTTATAAAGAGTTTGCTATTATTATTAAAGTATTCGACGGTCAGATTTTAATTTTTAAAATCTATTAAATCTAGCAAATAAGTAAACTCTTGCTTAATGCTTTCTCAAAGCGTTTCTTTAGACACTTTCAAAGTTTTAGAAATGAAAAATAAAATAAATTATCGGCTTTGTTATATTTTCATTTGTCCTTTTCGTTAATCACTACAATATTAAAATTTTGAAATTAAGTGGGCACATGCCCCCCATATACATATTACATATATATACCAAAGTCCATCTATGTTTACAACAAATCACGTAAAAGTTTGTTAATATATCAATCAACAATAGTTTATAACATATTTTTTTAGGAATAAAAAGAGGAGAAAAGTAGCAGCTATCCACTTGGTTGTCACTAATAGGTCATGGTGCTCTAACCCTAATTGCATTCCAACCACTGAAAACTCGTTTTTGATGCATCCCTTTCCAAAGAGATAAACAAATAGATAGTTTCTTCATACCTTTTCTTCAATGCAAGGTTGTTAGTTAGACAACATCATAATACGCCAGGACTCGATCAAGGATAAACAGTGTACTCTACTGAATGAGAAAGAGGGGTTAAGATGAATTAATTAATTAATTAGGTCGATTATTAATTATTGTTTAATTTCAGGTTTCCAATTTGCACCCAGAGCATCTTTGGTTTAATCTAAAAAAGGGTATGAAGATATTTGAGCATGGGTGTCACTTTCTTTGGTGGGAATGATAAGACATAGTGGAAGTATATTCCACCGCCCCAAGGTCACACAAATGGACATGAAAGTCGATTTCATCACTAGCTCTCTTTGTGGCTCGACTCTAAGGGACCATTCTTGTTATCATCTAAAGGAATCATTATCCAAAAGCCACACAAATCAAATTTCTCTTTAATTGCTTTCCTTTTCAGGGAAAGAAAACGAACCAACTTTGTAAAGTTTAGCATCACTTGTGCCTCGTTTTGGAATAGGTATCATGACCACCAATTGAACGGTTAATTCTATTGGTCTTCTCTTCACTTCTGCATCATGCTTTCAACGCCCTTAAAGTCTTTCAACTCTTATCTCTCAATTAATAAACATATCTTATGTGTGAAGCAAACAAGTTTTTGTTGCATAGTAAATATATATCCACTTTTTCTTTTCTTTTTTATTCTTCGTATTATTTATCCTATTACTTAAAACATTTATTCCTCTTACCATGATATGATTGTAATTGATCCCACAAAAGTTTTCACATGGAAGAAGTTCAAAATAAGATTCTCCATTGAATAGGTTATTCTCAGAACATATGATGAGTATGTCTAACCCCCGTATAAATCTATGGACGGATGCTCATTGGTGAGTGTAAGAGAAGTTCCTCACACAATTTTTTTTTTAAATCTATTCATTTAAACATATTTAATGAGTGTAAGAGAAGTTCCTAACACAATTTTTTTTTTCATCTATTCATCTAAACATATTTAATAATTTTTTTCTCTCAAAAGAGTAAGGGTTACTTTTTCTAGGATATTTTTTAATAAATATGAAAAGTTATAAGATATAAAAGATAGAACAATTAATTGATATCATTTTATTGTATTACTTTTAAATTTTTACATAATATTGTGACTTATCTAGCTAATTTTAACGATGATGATATTTGATTATAAAACCCCTTTTAAATAGATTTGTGTGTGAGCACAATGTACTTAATCGTTGTATGAAGCAATTATAAATTATACCCACGTAATTAAACCATAAGTGTGTGTTGAATTATATTAATTATCATAATGTTTTTTTAACTAAATAGATAGAAATTTATGTAAATCAAAAAATTGATCGATATGTGAAACATGAATGATTATTTAAATTAATAATTGAAATAATATTAATTGGTTACAACTACTTTTAAAAGAAATAAAGTATTTTCTACAACTTTCTAAAACACCTCTCATAATTTCTTATAAGTTCTTAAATTTCTTAAATTGTAAATTGGTCTCTAAATATTTTATATTAATTACAAATTGATTCTAAATTAATTTTTATTATTTTCAACTTAGTCTCTAGATACTCTTAACAATCATGATATAGTTTTTAAATAATTGTTAATATTTACAGTTAGATCCTTCTCGACTTTAGGTTGATTTTTAGAAGCACCCTAAAACGTCAAATTTATTCTACAACTGCTAAATTTGTAATGTCCTCTTCACTTAATATTTAATTTCTGATATCAACATAATTAAATAATTTATAAAATAATTTATACATTTACGTTAATTAAGTTTTTGTCACTATTTTTAAATGTTGTTAGTGATTTTGTTGCCAAATTTGTCACTAATGGAATTATAAAATTTTTGTATTCTTACATTTTAGAAAATTGAGAATTGAAATATAGCAATACTAACTCATATAAGATGGTAGAATAAATTAAAAACCATTTAAAAATATAGTGGATTAAAATACTATTTTTTATCAGAATTAAGAGCATGGACTTTTGTACAGGTGGCAAGATTCAAGTGGCGACTTGAATGCTGCTGATGTTTGGAATCGAATCCCTTGTTACTCCAAAGGGGGAAGATCCATCTGAAAAAGACTCTTCGACTCTCAAGTCAGTAAAAGAGTTTGAATCTTTTAAAATAATAGAGAATGAGTATGAGAGATTGTGTATTCGTTGGGAATACTAGATGTAGGGCCTTTTGGGTCTTGGATCCATGTGATAAAACATGTAATGTAATACTAACCAATATCAATAAAATAACAACTTGAATAAATAATAATAGTAATAATAATGTGGCACCCTACCTGATATACCAAATATCTTTGTAAGTATTTAGCATAAAGGAATATCAAGACGTAATCAAACTATCGAGATTTAGTCACATATATTGTTAATATATTAATATTTGCACCCAAAAATATATCTTAGAATATCTTTCAACCATTTTTGGTCAGTATAGGTAAATGGGCCTTATTGGGCCATATCACTTAGCATATTTGTTGGGCTAGGTATGTATAAATACATTTTTTTCCAAAAAGGTAGTGTTAAGAAAAATTTGTATAGTATGTTTGTAAACTCAAGCTCTTTCTTTGAACGAGAGCTTCTTCCTACACCTCCAATCATTTCTCCTTCACCTTAAAACATTTTAAGATTATCACTTTGCCCCTCAGTTAAAATGAAAACATTTTTTCTCTCTCTCCTATTTAATGCATGAGAATTGAGTCCCAACCGCAAAATTTTTAACCTAGCTGTTGTTGTAACATCCCTAAGGAATATTACATGATAATAAATAAATAAAAACGGAATTTCAATAAAGTCCACATTTAATATAAACCATTTCCCAAAAACACGGGAAATTTAAAACTTTAATAGATATAAAGTCGTAAACCAAGAATCCAAAATTTCGTGAAATGAAATTAAAAGCAATGGCTCCCGCCAAATTTACATAAAGTTCTTAAAACAAAATCATCAACATATACTATATGTATATACAAAATATCCCCTGCTAGCCCTCGCTCCGAGTCTATGCATCTCCTAGCCCACCTGTCACATCATCTGCTCCCGGATAACAAGATATCCGATCATCGCCACACACACACACAGATAGGGTGAGCTATGCACAATAAAATATAAACAGATGTATGTGAAATAAACATACTTCCCAACCCAAAATAACATAATTAAGTTCATAATTTCCAATCACCCAACTGACGAGTGCGTATTTTTGCCCTCATTTAATGTTTAATTATGGGTATTTAATTGAATTTGTGTGCTTAAAGATTGATTTAATTGGGATTTCATATAATTGGGTTTATTGAGCTTGAGATACAAAAACATGTTAAAAATAGCTTTTTAGTTGCATAAATGTTCGTTGGATATTTTGAGGTGTGTTAGTGCAGCTGCAGCTAAGTTGAGCTCATGGAGGTGTGGAAATAAATTGATTAAAGCTTCATGACACCTTAAAGATAAATCCAAGAATAAGAAATTATCAAAAGCAC
>Ga0214543_1009931_pt1 | contig 14469 bp, 4 predicted proteins | sample CNSS2metaG_FD_160094 | JGI IMG/M metagenome (GOLD analysis project Ga0214543, IMG submission 160094) | Root nodule microbial communities from cowpea collected in UCLA plant growth center, Los Angeles, California, USA - CNSS2 | ecosystem: Host-associated > Plants > Roots > Nodule | place: USA...
ACTATCAATTGATACCAAAGAATTACCTTCTTCTCTCCCATGAGAATGAATGGAAGAGGACAGAGGAGAAATAAGAGCAAAAATAATGGATCTTTTCCTCTTCAAAAACAAGAAAAAACAGGTGACATTGGAAGATGAGAACAATTTGTGAAAAACTCAAACCATAATAAATAAAAAAATAAAAAATATCTTGATAAATCTTTTTATTCTTTATTTTTTATTATATTTAATTTTATATTTTATTATTTATTAACATTAATTATTATGTTTATAAAAGAAATAAAATATTTAATTTAATTATAATATATTTTTGAATATCTATAATATAAAAAAATTAAACTATATAAAATATAAAAAAAAATTAAAACTTTTAGGCGGGGCCATGGCCCCTCCCTGCTCTAACGGTGGTCCGCCACTGTGCTCAAACATCCACATCATAAGCATACTAGCCCTAATTTCTTATAACCAAGTTCTAAGTCAACCTGCCAAAACATTAATTCCCTAAGCGCCTGTTCGTTTGCATACATTGTACTGTAGACGAGGATTCGTGAAAACCGATTTTAAAATTTTTTATGTTCTTATTGCATGATTTGAAAAGAAAAGGGAGAGTTGATTTGCAAGTATGTTCTCAAAATTTATCTCTTCATTTTGTAAAAATTTGAGAAGATAATAAGAACCCAATCTCATGGTTGTTCTATCTAAGGTTAAGTTCCAATTCATTTCCCAATGATTAGATACAACCAAATAGCAAATTTTTCCATCATGCACATTAATAATTGAGATAAAAAATATGAACACAGACAAAGATTATATTGCATAGAAAAATTACAAAGAGTTCAAGTTCATTACATCCAACCCCAATGAAAGCGGAGTTTAATCACTCCTAATCATCTAGAGCACAAAAGTTGGATGAAATTGATGGAATGAAAGAAATAATTTGAGATCTTCTTGCCCTAGAATGACCTTTCCCGTGTTTTTCCTGGCTCTGTTGTGTTCTCACACACTAACACACTTACACACTTGTTTCGTGTAACTTTTGAAACTATAACCACTTCAGAAAATCGTCTTCTCACTGGGCAAGATGACTATTTCGCTGGGCGACCTGACACTCTCGTTGGGCGACCTGGAATGTTTGCTGGGCGACACGGTCTTGACAGTACAGTCTCACTTCTTCTCCAATCCTTCACTTTTCTATGCAATAATCCTCAATAAAAGACAAAATATACCAAACCTAAAAACATTCTAAAACTTTCCACAAAACACATGAATGAATACAATTAATAGGTCCTATCAAAATTGTATAAATTTCAAATAAAAAAATACTAAATAACAATTGATAAAAGTGAACAATTACATAAAATATTTCATAATTACATATAAATAAAATTTTATAACAACCAAAACATTCATAAATATTTCAAAGTTAAAAAGTAGTTTTAAATAATTATATAAAAAAAGAAATATTCAATTTTAAAAATATTTCTCTCTTTTTTTATATACCAATAAATATTCTATTAAACAAAATTGCATAGAGAAAAAAATATTAAACTAACAATAATCTATATTTACTCATAAATCTTTTATATTTTAAATTTTAAACTATATTGGATGGTGAAACAAGATTTATAACAATAACATTAAATTATTATATTATATTAAATAAAATATCTTTATACAGAGGTAAAAGTACATTTATAAAAATAAATTAGAAAATAAAAATAATTATACAAAAAATCATCAAAACAATATTTTACATAATAAAAATAATCAACAAATACAAATATTAAAAAATGATCAAACAATTTGATATTATCTATAATTTATAACTATGTATAAAGAGGATTCTCTCTTTTGTGTCCATTTTTCATAATTCCAACTTTATCCTTTATAATGTAATTATTTGTTAAATTTTTAAAAATTAACGGTTACTTTTACAAGTTTTTACAAAATTATTTACTTATCTCTTTCTTCTTTTTTTCTCCTATTCATGAACAATTATTTTTTCATATTTTCTCCATACATTTTACTTTATTTTTGATAAATATAATTTTATTTTATTTATTAACTTAATAAATTACAATATCATCAACTACTAATATAATATCATGCATATTAAAAAAAATGCATACACACAGGTGCGATAGCGCTTGTGTTTACACTAGTTATATATAAAGAGGATTCCCTCTTTTGTATCTACATTTCATTATTCTAATTTTACCTTTTATAATATAATTATTTATTAGATTTTGAATTAACAGTTGCTTATGGGGTTTACATGTTTTTTATAAAAATGTCTATCTTCTCTCCTCTCTTTTTTCTATCCATCAACAATTACTTCCTATTTTTTTGTCCTTTCATCTCACTTTATTTATCATCACCTATTAATATACTTATATTTTGTATATTTCATTTCATATTTTTTGTTTATGCCAAAACACATATAAAGGGATATTCAATTTTAGTGTCCACATTTCTATTCATAACTTTACATTTCATTAAATAACCATTTTTTAAATTAAAATCATTATTTTATTATTTTTACCTTTTAAGTAACTACTTCTTTGTATTTAATTGTTTCATTCATTTAAGTATTTTAAATTAATTATTTTTAAACTAAATAAAGTATCTTTAATAAAAAAAAACCTACAAAATAAATAAAAAACTATTTATATTTATTTTTAAATTAGAAAAAGTGAACACATACTTGTAGCACATGTGTTTCACTAGTACCATTAAATAAAATTGCACACAAACTAAATATAAACTAAATATAATGTATACCTAATATATATATATATATATATATATATATATATATAAATATATATATATTAGGTTACCTAATAACTACTCTAGTAAGGATGAAGATGAGATATGTAATTACACGAGCATGGAAATGGGACGGGTTGAATATGAACATACACACCCTTTCTTGAAGTCAATTGAAAAAATCAGATATTACTTATATTATTGCCCATTCCCATTTAATATAGCGTTAAAATGAGAACAAATTTGGATAATACCCACTTGGACGGATTCATTTTTCATATCTACTTTTAAATATTTCAATAATCTAACAAATATTAAGTAAAAAAAAATATCTGTCTACATAAAATTGAAATAAACAATAATGGCTAAACAAATTATAAGATAATAAAAAAAGTGTATAAATATAAAAAGTAGTAATATAAAAAAGAAGAACTAAGAATTTCTAAAATAAATTAATTTATGATATGTACAAAATATTTTGTGTTGATTATACTAGTTAAAGTTAATGGTCAGATTATTGATCTTATTGAACATTTAATTAAAGATAAAATACGTAATATACATACCACACATTATGATAAGAGAGGAACATTAATGATACTGATAATTTTAGACAAAAAACGCATACGTTTTATGTAATAATAAATATGGTAATCAAGTCTAATAAAGAGTAATGAAGAGAGCAATTAATACTAATTTATTTTATAACTTCCATCAACTTTTATTCTTAAAAAAAGCAATTAACTTTTTTTCTTGACAAAATTAGATATATATCAGCAAGTTATTTATTAAATAGTTACCTAAATCAAGGATAAGTTTCAGTTTGATTTGATATATAAACTCGTGTTTTATTATTATTATTATGTTCACACATATTTTTTCAATTTCAGTTATTACAAAATTATTAAATATTTCTTTTTTATAAAAAATGGTAAAACATTATTTAATAGAAAGAAATGATTAAAATTTTATAATAAAAACTAGTTTTAAACTACGCACATGTTGATTTTTATTTGTATGTTTATTAAAATATATTTAGAGATTGAGAAAGAATATAATAAACATTTTTAAGTTCATAATTAAGTTTTGAATATAATGAACTTTAAAAATGATTTATATGTTTAGAAAGTCAATATGTCTATAAAAATATAAATAGTGGACTTTGTAAAAATACTAAGGATTTTTCATGTGAAAAAAGTAGAGTAGATTCCCTACAAATGTGAAAGGATATGTAGAAATATTTAGAGTAGCTGTAAGAAATTCAAATCAATAAATGAACAAACTAATCTAATGTGTATTATTAGACTCATCTAATATGTGCATTAACAAACTTATCTAATATGTGTTGTTAAACTTGTCTAATCAATAGATGAATACACTTGTCTAATGTGTAATTTTAGACTCGTATAATCAGTATATGAACAAACTTGTTTAATGTTTAATGTATATTGCAAGATTCGTTTAATTAGAGAATAAATAGAGTCGTCTAAGGTGTATTAATAGACTCATGTAATACGTGTCCGAACATACTTGTCTAGCGGACATTGCTAAACTCATTTAATTAATGCATGAACAAACTCGTCTAATATGTGTTACAAGACTTGTCTAATTAGTGTATGAACATAGTCGTCTGATGTGTATTCTTAGATTTATCTAATCAATGTATGAAATGATTCCTTTAATGTTTTCTGCTATACTCGCCTATTCAGTATATGGATAGACTCGTCTAATGTGTATTGTTAGACTCATCTAATATTTTTCGTTATACTCATCTAATTAGTGTTGAACACACTCGTCTAATGTATATTACAATATTCATATAAATAGTGAATAAACAAACTTGTTTAATCAGTATTAATATACTTGTCTAATTTGTATGTGGAAAGACTTGTCTAATGTATATTATTATAGTCGTCTAATCAACATATAAATGACTCGTCTAATGCATATTTCTAGACTCGTCTAATTAGTACATTCATAGACTCGTTTAATGTTTTTTTTTGTTTTAATCATCTAATCAATGTATTCCTAGATTTGTCTAATAATTTTTTTTATACTCATCTAATGAACGTATGAAATGACTTGTCTAATCTTTTTTGTCATACTCATTTATTAGAGTATGAATAGTATCGTCTAATGTGTATTGTCATACTCGTGTGTGTTTGTTATATCAGGTTAAGTATTGCATTGAAATACTTGTTTAATGTGTATTACAAGACTTGTGTAATTAGTGAGTAAACAAACTTGTTTAATGTGTATTAATAGACTTGTCTAGTATGTGTATGGATAAACTTGTCTAAAGTATATTGCTAGACTTGTGTACTCAGTGTATAAACATACTCGTCTAGTGTCTGTTGCTAGACTCGTTTAATTAGTGTATGCATAAAGTCGTCTAACCAATGTATATGTGTACTAGTTTAATATGTATTGCAATACTCTTCTAAATAGTGAATTGATAAACTCGTTTAATATGTATTAATAGACTCATATAATTTTTATATGGACATACTTGTTCAATGTATGTTGTCAAACTTGTCTTATAACTTCTATGCACATGTGACAGCAAAATAAATATAAATATAAAAGAAAATAACAATGTAAAATGACTGAAACACTATCTTTTTGGGCACCTGCTAAAATAATGGGTAATAAAGTAAATTTTCTAGAATTCTCTTTTCTTATATTATAATAGGTGACAGATAATAGATAATATTCTCTTATTAAATGATCAATTAATTATAAATTATAAAAAGATAAAATTAAAAAAGAAAAATAGCTGTAAATTCAGAATTCAAACAAAATTCGACCCGTAAATGAAAAAGTACTATATAAGAACTTCAAATCAAATTTCAGAATTCTATTGGCACGGTATTATCATCATTAATGGAGAAATGAGAAGCTGAAATTTCCAAACATACTAAAGAGATATTTAGTACCATCCATCTAGAAGACTAGGAAAGAAGTGGCTAATCTTACAAAATATCACTCTTTGGACATTTCACATTTTTATTCAATCCATCTTTTAAGGATTAAATTGATGAAACTTAAAAAACACAATTAGTAGATCATAATTAAAGTTCAATTTACTTCATAATTATTTATTGTTCAAACTCTCCAATTTACTTAATAATTATTTATTGTTTCAACTTCTATATCTTATTTGTCATTATAATAAAATTGTTATTTAAAGGATGTCTTTTATTTAGTTCTCTCATGAAAGTTGATACAATATTGTAACTCTAATTTTGACATTGACAAACAAAAAAGGTTCCTTGCTCTTTGCAACATATTGTACAGAACTCGGTTCCTAAACTGCATTTCAATCCATTACAATTTGGTAGTAAATTACTCTCCATTCTTATTGATTCTGTAAGGAGTAATTTTGCATCTATCAGTCCTGAAAAAAGAAAACCATATTGTTATAATAATTTTATTTCATTTGTTCTTTTCCTTTCAATATTAAACAAATACAAAACCAGGAATGTCATCTTTTGAATGCATAAAAGAAAGAAGATTATGAAAACAACAATATTTCCTTTCATGGGACTTAAAATACAAAAAATGAAATTAATCTACAAATTACTTGAAAGTAGAACCAAAACCATAATTAAAATTGTCAATAAAAAATGTTAATTGAAATGAGAAACCATGGGGTGAATGCTATATGATATGAAGTACTTTTTTAAGATTTTGAGTACACTTTACCACGACAATCAAATATAAAAATGTTTGTGGTTGTCGAGGATTAGTAGGTCATATTTATAGCTGTTTTTTTGGATTAAATGCACTTAAAATAATAATGAAAATTTTTATTATTATATCCTCAAATCATATTTTTTGTGATTGATGAGATGAAATTTAAAATATTGTAATTAGAGAACATTTGTATAACATGATTTTAATTTAGTGACACTGAATATTAGGTTATAAAGGTAGACTCAAGAAACATATAAAGTTAATTATTTAATTATTATTATTATTATTATATTTATTATAAAAGGTTAAAAATAATAATGAAAAAAATAGTACAAAAATATATTTTTATTTTTAGGACAAATCAGTTTAAAAATAAAACAAATGGATAAAAATGTAAAATAAATTTTATGCACACATAATAAAATAAATATAAATAAAAAAATTTAACAATGTCAAATGACTAAAAAAATTAACTTTTGAAATACTTGTAAAAAAAATAAAATTAATAATAAATTAAATTTCCTAATATCTCATTTTTCTTCTATTAGAACAAATTAGAATATATTTGAAAAATAATAAATTATATAATAAGTTATATTTATATTAGAAAATTTCAGAAAAGATTGTTATATTCATAATTTAAATTTCTTCTCAGAACAAATTATAAACTTATACCTAAAAATTATCATATAAATTTATTATTTCACTTTAATACGTATAAATATATTGTAAATAAACTATAAACAAAACATGAAATATGATATTAGATCAAATTAGTTTGAATTAGACTCAATCACTCCCAACTCAATCTTTGTTTTGATTAAACTAAGTTGAATTTTATTGCATTATCATATATATAAAGAACTCTCTTACTTTAAAATAGATGTTTATCTCCATTTTTAAAAAATAACACTCTCTAAACTTATCTTTTTTAAATGGGTTAAATATGTTTTTGTCCCTCAAATTTCAGTGAATTTTAGAATTAGTTCCTCTTCGAAACTTTATACCAATTTAGTCATTCATCTTTAAAAATATGTGAATTTAGTCCTTTTTACTAAATATTGTTAAATTTATCTGACGTTTCAAGCGTATTTCATGAAAGTATTTGAATTGTTTACACCGTTTGATACATTTTCGCTTCAATGTTAACTCAAATATTATCATAAAATGCGTTTAAAATGTCAAATAAACTTAACAAAATTTGGTAAGAATGACTAATTTCACGCATTTCTAAAGATGAAGGACTAAATTGGTATAAAATTTCGAAGAGAGACTAATTTCAAAATTCGCTGAAACTTGATGGACCAAAAACATATTTAACCCTTTTTAAATAGACATTCATTTTCCTTACTTATAATAAAGTTATAGGAGCGTCTTTTATTTTATCTATAAAATTAATTTTAATATTTCAAACCTTTATTTTTTATTTTATATTCTTATATTTATGTTTTAGTTTATATAATATCTTTAGATAAAATAAAAAGGTTAACGCCACTTTTATTTAAAAAAACATAAAAGAAATAAACGATATTTATTAAAAATATAAATAAAGTGAGTATCTAATTAAGATCAGAGATTTATTAAAATATAACGAAGATTAATGTCTATTTTAAAATAAAAAAAAATTAAATTTAAGAAAGGAGTAAGCGCATTTGACATAACATCACACTACAAGAGGTAGGTACAATTTATCCTAAAATAAATTCTTACTTGCAACAGAATATGAGATATTAAGAAAATTTCCATTTTTAAAGGAAAAAGGGTGAATCACTAATTTTCTTACTAATGTTTGGGTAATTTGTTTTCTCAATGATCACATCATTATCTAATGAAGACAAACACCATATTTATGTGAATGTTTTACTGCAATCATGGTTGTTTTACTGAGGAAATTAATGTTAATGATGCGTATGTACACAGTGATACAGGTAAGCCTATAATAATGTGTACTACACAATAATCCTACAATAGTTTAGGGATTCCATTTTTTAATTTGACCCAAAACAATACAAATTTTAATGTTGTCTTAAAGGTTTGACTTAAAATTAACCCAACAAATCTATGGAGATTTAATGTTACAGAACAGTTATAAGCAGTATAAAGTACACCGTAACAAGTTACAAATGTGTCATAAAAACATTTTGAAAATATTTTAAACTTAGCAACTAATGAATAATTCATCCATTTCCATGCACAATGGGCCAAAAGCCCATTAAAAGAACATTTAGTACAAGAAAAAAAGTTTTTTTTAACATTTAAAAGCTAATATAATGTTTCTAAGTTAAAGAAAGCATTACCTTGATTAAGATGTTACTCTTTGACTTTCAACATATAATATTTGATATCAAACAAATAGATTTTAATCATTTCTGATTGATGATTTTAAGTGTGAGGAGTTTCGTTTATGAAGGGTATGACACTTACATGTTAGAGCTGGCGCAAAGAACAAAGATGATGAATATTCTGATAGCATAAGAACAATTGGAATTATATCCAGTGGAAGAAATCCCATCAAGAATAAAGAATGGCGAAGAAAAGTCATAACATTCCAACTGAGATTTGAAGTTTTCATTCTTCTGGTCGGATCAAATTGATGCCAAACTTAATGAAATCCTATCCAAATTATTGAAAAGTGAAGGGTGAAACAATTTGCAAACTAATATTATTGGACTATAAGTAGGTACACCATAGAAAATTACACATACATTTACCATAGAAATTACAGCACAATGATTGAGAAGACAAAAATTGTGAGATCAATTAGCTGAACCCTGGCTACCACCTACCAAATACTATATATATATATATATATATATCCTAACAGCTACATTTTACAACCGATTACAGTAATACGAGTGAGCAAAAATTTAGTCCAAGTTAATTCTAGCTGGAAGGCATAAACCGGGAGCTTGCTCTTCCACAAAAATGGATTCACAGTTAACCAGTCTCACAACATACTGAGACACAGGATGGTATTTCTTCTGTGCTTCCACAAAACATCTGCCAAGAACATGTTCAACCCAATTCTCCACTGCATTTTTTTTGTCTGATAACCAAGCAGCTGCAAGTATGTGTGTCATTACCTCATAATCAATTTCCAGATCAAGCTCTGATCCGAATGTCCTTTGAAATAGTATGCCGATGCTTTTCAACACTTGCTCAGCAAGCTCCTCAAAGTTGAATGGCTTAAACACCACTTTCTCGTCAATTTGATCAAAGAGGTCACTTAACCAAGTATCGTGCGAAATTGGATGTTGACACCAGTTGTTTGTGTTTTCTGTTATGGATTCACTTTCTTGGTCATTGTCATTGTCATTGACACCTTCATCATTCTCCTCTACAGGCATGTTTAGATCCAGATAGGATCGAGATGACTCACTGTCCTGTTTCTGCATCTTTCTTGTTGTTCCCTTGTTGGAGTCACTGGTATCAGTCTGCTTTCTTTTGTTCAGAGATGATGATTTGGAAAAACCTTTTCTTGGTACAACCTTGACATTTGTGGTACCAATTGTTTTGGCATCCTCGGAAGCATGTCCTAGTAGTAGTTGCATTTGACATCTTTTGGCTTCAAGGATTCTTTCCTCCGAAAACATCTTAGACTCATCTGAGACCAAAGAACTACTACTACCTTTAGTTGAGGCTACAAGAAAGATTGTATTATTGATGCTAATTGCCCTTCCATGTGAATCTGGAAATTTGCCTGCTTTTACTGCCTGCAACAAACTAGTCTGCACCAGAAAATCAGCATTATCTATGTTTTCAAGAAAGACAACGGAATGGGGTTTTTTACTCAACTCTCCAGCAATATAGTCCACAATTGTCTTCCTCCTAAGCACATCACAACGTGATTTTTGGTATTCAAAAACTGAGTTCAATGGGGAAAAACTGTCCTGGAAGCCCAGATCCACATAGATTAGGCTTTCAGCGTTTCCATAGATAGTCTCTGCAAGAACTGAAGCAATTTTCCTTTTGCCGAGTCTATCTGGTCCAAGGAAAGCCAACCATGTGTCTGCTCTACCTTGTGAACCTCTACTCTTTCCTGAACCAAATTTACCAAGAGACAAAGTTTGACTGATAGCACGTATGGCTTCATCCTGCCAGCCAACCCTTTCAGTAAGAACGCGATTAAGAGACTTGAAATCTGCTAAATCAAATTTCCCATCAAAATTTGAACCAGACCAAGAAGATCTAGGAATTTGGTGTGAAGTAGTTTCATTAACAGCATCACAATCAGTTGAAATAGAGTCTGACAATTGCTGAAGATGCTTTTTCTGATCTTGTAGTTTTGGGGTATCTGGATACTGTGAAGTTGATGTATATAACGTTCCCAATCCTAAATCTGTTGTCACAGGTGTATGGGATAAAGATGATCTGTTGTGGTCAAGCACACTCGAAGGGACAATCCTAGGAGTCTTCGCATCAATTTGCAGTGTCTCTGAGACCTTTGAATCACTACCAGTTACAGTATTATGCAACCCTTTGGGCAGCATGTAAGACATTTGAGCAGTAGAATATTGGAATTCACTGCGTGGTGGATCTTTACTGCTGCTTTCTTTAAAACCTGGACCAAACCGTAAAGTCTCAAGTATTGGAGCTTGGGGCCTTGTCTGAGAAATATCAAAGTGAGGCAGTGAGCTTTTGTGATGAAGACGCTGACAAAGATCACTCCATTTGTTTTGAAATCCCAAGATCTTATCATTCAAACTTGTATTTTCTTCACTGGTCTGCACTGGATAATGGAGTCCATTCTTAAATATATGCAGCCATAAATTGAACCAATGAAATATTTCAATCAAGGTAGGGTATATAAACACAAGAAAAGAAAACCCTACGACTCCTCATGATGTAATAACTAATATAATTGACAGTATCATTTCTTTGATAAAATTTCCTAGAATAACTTTTGCAAATGTTATGAATTATATAACAAACATGTTTCCTTCTTTGCCAGTATTAATAGTTAACAAGTTCTTCATCCAGTAGCTGATGAATACAGTAAGACGAATGGTACACTGAAAATGATAAACTTTGTGGAGTTCAGTAAATCAATCATCTCAAGGGATATGATTAATACAATTTTCCATTTCATAGTCAAAAGCCATGGACTCAGCAAAAGTAAGCTAGGAGGGAGAACAAACAGAGAAACATTGTTTTTGATTTGGTTTGTTGCATATAAATGCTTCTATGATTTACCTGTTTTTGGTATTGAAACAGTATTTTGTTTACTCCTGCATAAGCAGTTTGGCATTATACTGGATACCTCTAAATTATTATACTGTGTATAAGTAGTACAGAAATTGCCCCACCATGTTGCTTGTACGTTGTATATGCATGTGATCCCTCAGTATACATTGGAGAAGAGAAATGCAATAATTAGCAATCATACAAACCTTTGCCACATCCAACCCTCTATGCGTGTCCACATTAACAATCTTTTGTAACCAGGGTGAGCTTGTTGAGTTACTAGACGAAGGACCTACCTTCAGAATATCAGCAACTTCTTGTTCACATTTTTCAGTGCATTTGTCACAACGGGTAAAGGATCCATTTGTGGAGGAGTTCAGGGGACTTCTGATTTCAGGTGTAGAAAAGAACCCACCAAATGGAACAAAGGACCCCATCAAGCTGTAAGTTTATCATGAGCAGGGAACTGTGAGATCCAATAGGCACAAAACAGTCAGAAGCTAAAGTGTGTGCAATCAAAGAGATTTCAAGGCATCATATTCACAACAATACACAACTCAAATCGAACCGTAGGTGAATGCACAACATGTTTCAAAAAGTTCAACTGAAACAACAACATCCCTTATGATGTAATAGAGAAAAGAGGAACAAGGAAGACAGCACAAATCCCAGAACAACCAAAAACACATAAAAAATAAAACAATTCGGTTCACAAAGCACAACACGCAGATGCGAGCCACAATCTTATTTGCATTCCCACAATTTATATGCCCCGTGTCACGGTTACAAACGTGCATTGTTTCTCACAACACTCAGAAATGCTTATATTATTTTTGACGTGAATCAGCGTGCAATAACACGATCCCCAATTCCCCCTTCAACCAAAAACATGACAGGTGCAAGCAAAAGAACTAAAAAGACAGTAACCCATTTTGGATACTTTGCACGAAGTCCAAAGTTCAAACCTAGTTTTTTTCTGCTATTGTACACCAAAAAACAAACAGCATAACCTTTTTTTTTTAAAAAAAAAAGATAAAGAACAAACCTGGACTTAGAGTAGAGTCCTTCCATAGAAGGAGTGGCAGAAGTGACAGTGAGCAAATGAAGATCCCACTCGTTTTCCACATTTGGAAACAAAGCCAAGAACTTGGAATAAGCGTGAGAGGTTTCCGCCACACCCAGCAAAGAAACCTTCTCGCCACCAATCTTTAGCAACCTCGTTAGCCCCGAAACAACAAACCTAACAGCATCAACATCTACATCCTCCCCAACAAAAACCTCAACCTCACCGAAACTAACAACCATAGAACCAGAACAGCCCTCGCATTGCTGCTCCAAGTCCTTCAACTTCACGCCCACCACCTCCTCCCCACTCCCACCCCTTTTCACAAATTCCCCAATCTCCCTCTCCAAACAAACCACCCTCAACTCCGAACTCAAAACCGAACCCCCTCGACCCTTTTGAACCATCTCAACAAAACCTCTCAGAGCACTCTTTGCATAAACACCCATCAATAAAGGGTTTCGCTTGCTCTTTCTCGACAGCACCTCCGCGATCCTGCGAATATTTTCGTCGGGACGGTCCGGTTCCAGGTTGCAGAGAAAAACCGGAGGGGCCCGGGCGAACCGGTGCTGAACCGGGGGAAGCGGCGGTTGAAGCAGCGCGAGTTTGATGTCACAGCTTCGAAACCCTGCTTCCGCGAAAACCCGACTCACGATTGGATCGTCGAGGATTGACAAAACGAAGTGCTTCAGCTCCACTTTCAGAAACGACGCCGTGCCCCCGTGCTGGCTCTGCTGGAACGCGTGGAAGCTCTCCGGCTGCCGCCGCTGGTTCGCCTGCGACCGCTTGATGGCCGCCATGAGCGAGTTCGACACCGGCGGCTCCTCCTCTCCGCCGCCGCCACCCCCCTTGGACGACGGAAGCCGGTCCAGCGACACCCCCACGGAGAGCTCCAGCGCCCGGAACTGCAGCCGCGGCGAGTACCCGCCGGAAAACCTGGCGGCGCCCGCGCCCGAGCGCGCGCGGCCGCAGGCCTCGCGCAGGGCGGAGGTTGGCATGGCGAGCAGAGCCGAGACGGCGTGGAGCGACGTCGTCTGCGCGTGGCAGCGGCGCCGCGCCACGGCCACCGCCTCATCTAGCGCACGCGCCGCCTCGTCCGTCAAGCATTGCCTTGCTATGCTGACCGGCGTCGGCATCGCCGGCAAGCATATATACTATAACAATAATAAATAGAAAGAAATGGGGTGTGGTATATTATTAACTAACTAATCAATCAACTAATAATATTATAATAGAGCAAGAGAAAATAAAAAATGTATAGCCTTATCTGGGAACAAGTGTTTGGGTTTGGACTTTAGCAGAGAAAGAGATGAAAAAAAAAAAAGTAGAAAGCTTGAAGGTTTTGAAGTTGTGGGGATTATGCAGAGTGAGAAGAAGAGGAAGAAGAAGAAGAAGGTTTTAGAGGATGATAGAGTTTTGTTTAGTTTAGTGTTGTTGGTTGTGTGGTGATATTATGGTGGAGTGGATTGTTTTGTTGGGTGGGACCCTTGTCTTTGGCCATTGATGAATTGATGAATTGAAGGAAGAAAAGAAAGGAAGAAACAGATGTTGGGCATAGATTCTCTTCTCTTTCTCTTTCTCCACCTCTCTTTGGCCAGAAGTGAAAGGTGTGCATAACTTCCTGTTTCCATTTACATGGACCATCCCTTCTTTTGGTTTTTCCTCTATTTTTTCGATTTTAATTCTTGCCCAACCACTCATTTCCAAAGCTAACTTTTTTTTTTTTTTTTTTTTTTTTTATCTCTCTTTTTCTCTTC
>Ga0214543_1009935_pt1 | contig 14459 bp, 8 predicted proteins | sample CNSS2metaG_FD_160094 | JGI IMG/M metagenome (GOLD analysis project Ga0214543, IMG submission 160094) | Root nodule microbial communities from cowpea collected in UCLA plant growth center, Los Angeles, California, USA - CNSS2 | ecosystem: Host-associated > Plants > Roots > Nodule | place: USA...
ACGTCAGATAAACTTAACAAAATTTGGTTAAAAGGACTAAATTCACGCATTTTGAAAGATGAAGGACTAAATTGGTATAAAGTTTTGATGAGGGACTAATTCCAAAATTCACTGAAACTTGAGGAACCAAAAACATATTTAACCCTTTTATCTATTTATATCTATATCTATATAAATAAGAATTACAGCTAAGAGTACATTTTCAATAATAATAATAATAATAATAATAATATTTAGCTCAACTAATAATATGTTTAATAAATGACGATCAACTTATTGTATAAGTGATATGATTAATTAGAGATGAATGTGGATATATATTTATCTTTTTAAACAAAAATAACTCCGGTCAAAAAATTATATATATGGGAAATTTGAAAAATATATTAAAAAATAAATTTTCATTCATTTTTAAATAAATTTCTGTAAAACTAGAGAAAGTTATAAAATTATAGTAAAAAATAAAATAAAACTGAACTGTTTTACAAGAAACGATAGGTAGATTTTGTAAAAAGATTCAATTTAGAAAAAAAAAACAAATTAATTAGTTTATTAGTTGGTTTCTAAACTAAGAGAATTACTAGATGTAAGGTTATCTTTTACATCAACTGTCTAGTTACAACAGTTATTATTTACATCTACGTAAGTATTGTAGTATTGTTAATTGTTAAGATTTTCTATTTTTAGCGTATCGAATTCTTTTAGATTTAGTTCCTGTTAATAAAATAATGTTAAATTTTAACAGGTGGATTTTTAAGTAAATATTAACAAAAATTTCCTATTATTAATTTATTATATTAACTTTAATGTAATCTATTACATTCGTATATTTATTTATCTTTTTTTAATATTAAACTAGTCTGTAACCCGCACGGTCTTTTTTTTTTATAGAATAATAATTATATTATTATTACATTTATTTAAATAAATTTAATAATATATATAACTACTAAAAATATTATTAATTATAAATTATAAATTCTTAAAAAATTACAAATTTAGCCAGTAAAACTATTTAGTACAATAACATTTTTTTAATTAAAAAAACATTTACAACAATAACTACATTATCAATAATAATAATAATAATATTTATGCTAAAAATATTAATATCAATGTTAATATTAATTGTTAATATTAATCGTTAATATTAATGTTAACAACAATAATTTATAATTATATATAAAAAAAATCATATTTTTTGTGTTTTTTTTACAAATTTATCCACTTATTTATTATGTTTTAAATTTACACAATTATTCATGTAAAAATTTATTTTTTAGTTTTATCATTTTACTAATTTTATTAATTAATTTTTAAATTAAAATAAAAATTTCGGTTTTGAGATAAATTAAAAAAAGTAAGATGTGTATTTGATAATAATAATAATATTTTGTAATAATAAAAATAATAATAATAATAATAAAAAATAAAGATGAAAAATAATTAAAATATAATCTTTAATAAATAAAAATAAAATGAGTATTTAGTCACTGTTACTAAAAAAAATACAATATAATATAACATAACATAACATAACATAATATAATATAATATAATATCTCATGTAACATTCCATTTAAATAATAATATAATACAGGATAATATAAAGAGCTAAGTTGGGGAGTATAAGGTCACTCTTTACAGTTATCCAAGGTACTTAAAAGAAAATACTAAAGCTCACTACAATGCCTACAACCCAAAAGGAGTAAGAGATAACCAGTATTCAAAATAAAGCCTTAGGGACAATGTAATACACGGGCCTTAGCCCTAAATAAAAGCCCAAATAAAACGTGAAGTCCAGCCCAATAAACTATGCAGCGGAATCATCTCTCTTGTTGACCACGAGTACCTCTCGCATCTGCTCCCATCAATAAATTGATGATCATCGCAAAGGTAGAAGAACAACATACAAGGCAATCAAACAAGCAAAGAGTAAGCTAGAGCTAAAAAGATTTCATCAAGCAATCAGATATACTTTCACAGTCCAATATACACAGATCATCCAAGCATGTTATGACCTTCAAATCAATACACTAAGACTTGACTTGACTCATCCGGATACATATAACCTGGTCGGATTTAGTGGATGCTTGCACTTGTGGTGGATACCTCTGCTCACCCCCGAGCTGCTTACCCCCCGAGCTATGTGTTACAAGTACTAACTAACTCCTTAGAGTGTCAGGATGCAATCCTTAACTTGAATCCTTACCAAGTTATATAGATGGGGCACCACCATGGACACCCACTAACAGGGGCCATGGAATTACGTCCCGACCACTGAAGCACGACCAGGAAGTCTCACCTAGAGACTCATGAATTTGCGTACTGACAACATACCAATCACATTCCAAACAAACAAATAATATTGATCATGCATTTAACACCTCACACCATCCTTTGTAACTCATCCTCATTCTTATTCCATGTTGATTTCATATCATCCCATTCTTCTCAATTCGGGGATATAGAACTTCAGCTCATACCAATACCATGCCATCAATGTAACATTACTGTTCATACCGAATTCATGACCACATATATAACCAACCATTTCATTGAAATCGCATGTCAAGATTTATCCAAGTTCATCATTCACAATCGATGAATCACATCACTCATGCAAATTCATTCATCTCATACTTTATAAATGCATACCAAGACATACATATATCACAAAATAGTATTCATCCCAAATAAATGAGTGCCAACTTTTAAGTACTTGCAATTCCATACAATCAAGCACAACCCACAACCATAATTCTTACACCAAAATTCCTAAGAAAATTTATTATCATAAAACCAAAAATCATTTCAGTAATGCTTGACACATTTCTCGAGCTACAAACATCTAATCGACGATCCAACCGGTCAAACCATAAAATAGCATGTTATGAACCAAATGTCAAAATTTGAGCTCAATCTAACGGTTAATGAGTCGGGAAAGCCAATTTTACTAAAACTGCGCATATAAGAAAAAAGACATAGTCGCCCAATGACCTAGGACACTCGCCCAGCGACTGCGCGACGCAACAAAATACGATAAATAACGTCAAATATCACAGTCTTATGAATATTTGAACCCTAACTCAGAAATATACCAAAAACTAATGTTTTCCCCAATCTTTTCTCATATTTCCCTTACCTGCAAAGCGGTTAGCAGAGGACTTCGACACCCCAACTGTGACGAACAGTAGCTCAAGCAATAGCTTCGAGGGGAAGAGTAGAGAACTGGTCTGAGTTCACTTGACTTGATGAGAAATAGTGGCTGAACCCTAGCAGAGCTTCACGGCTGCTCAAAGAGGAAGTAAGGGAGAACTATTTTTCTGAAATGATACGAATGAGTGGGTTAGGGCAGGTCTTAGGTCATTTAGCTCGGGCCAACCCTTAGGCCCATTAGACCTTGGAGGCAGCCCTTAAAAATTGGGGCTGAAATAAGAGGACTTTACATCTCAGACAATGATAAAAATTATAAAAATATAATACAACTACTAAAAATACTAATGATAAAAATTAATATCACTATTAATACCAATGCAACTAACATTAACAATAATATTAATTTAAATAATAATACTAATACTAATTATTATATTATTAATACTAATAATAATGATAATAATATTAATAATATTCATTAATAATAATAATTATTCTTATAATTCTAATAATAATAATAAAATTAATATAACAAAAATAGAGATAATAATAATAAAAATATTAAATATTACTATAACAAAAGTTATAATAATAATAATATCAATATCACTTTACACGTACTAACGCTACTAATACCAATATTTATATTGATTAAAAAAAATACCAACTATAATATTATTTATAATAATAACACTAATGATAATAATAATAATAAAAATAGTACACCATGATAAAAATAATAATAATGATTTCTCGCGATAAAAAAAATACAATAATTATCATATGTAAGGAGATACACATTTTTAGTATATTTTTTTTTCATAATTTTATTCTCTTAATTATCATTTTTTTAATTTATATAATTATTCGTAATAAAAAAATTATTTTTCAATTTTGTTATTTTACTAATTTTGTTACTACTTATTTGAATTTAAGTAATTACTTAGATGTAGATAAATATAATTCCAAGGTAAATAAAGTAAGATATATCTATGTAACGTCCCATTTATTTAATAAACCAAAATTAAAGGAAGTGTCACATAAATATAACAGCGCAATCAAGGAGTTTAAAACTTAACTCCTTACGACCCAAGGCACACCATGATGCCCATGTAGACTATGCAACGAAATCATCTCTCCTCTTGTTGACCACGAGTACCTCTCGCATCTACTCCCATCAATAAATTGATGATCATCGCAAGAGTAAAATAACAACATACAAAGCAATCAAACAAGCAAAGGGTAAGCTAGAGCCAAAAAGATTTTATCATGCAATCAGATATACCTTCACAGTTCAATATACATATATCATCCAAGCATGTTATGACCTTCCAATCAATACACTAAGACTCGACTCATCTAGATACATATAATCTGGTCGGATTTAGCGGATGCTTGCACTTGTGGTGGATTACCCTGCTCACCCTCGGGCTACTCACCCCCGAGCTATGTGTTACAAGTGTTACAATGAATCAATCCCCCACACACAAGGTTAGTCCTTAATGAGTTTCAGGCCTACTACTCTCACCACAAGAGTCAGTCCGCTCTAAGTGAGACTAACTGACCCCTTAGAGTGTCAGGATGCAATCCTTATCTTGAATCCTTACCAAATTATATAGATGAGGCACCACCATGAACTCCCACTAATAGGGGCCATGGAATTACGTCCCGACCACTGAAGCACGACCCTGAAATCCCACCTAGAGATCTCAAGGAATTACCCACTGACCATTGACCAATCATGTTCAATAAATCAAGAAAGATATATCACACACACACACACACACACACATATATATATATATATATATATATATATATATATATATATATATATATATATATATATACACACTATATATATAAACCTTTATAACCAATCCCTTTCATGTTCCAGATCAACCCATACCAATTCATCATACTTCACACCATGCTAGTTTAACACCAACCATCTCATTTTGTTTTGCATGCCAAGATCATACAATCACATCAGTCCAATTCGTAACCACAATCTATACCATGCATTTATTTTGCATGCCTCATGCATTATAAAGAGTACATCATAAATCAAACATTTCATTTAATCGAACCAAGAAAAACAGTGCAACCTTTAACTCACTAAATTTAATTTTCTTAATGTTTATTTTTAAGAAAAATACTTAACAAATATACGTATGACTTATATTAATACATTGATTGTATTTATTAATAGAAATCAGAGAATAACTTTGTTTTATAGAATTTCTCAAAATAAATATCAAGACTAATCCAAATAAAAATACCAAAAACAATATATCAAAACATTTAATTAGCAACGTATATATAGAAAACTACATTTAACATAGTTATCAAAACATTAATACATGAATTAGTAAACAAATGATATTATATTCTAAAATTAAAATTAAGTTTCAGAAATATAAATACATATAGAAGCAAGCACTCGTTAATGACCAATGTTCTGCCTACTTTGATAAACTCAATGCATTAAACTATTCATATATTAGTCTAATAATCACCCATTTATATATTATTAAAGATATAACGTATTCATTTGAGTAATCTAATTTTAGAAACTATGCAACCAAACCCTAAATATTCTCCACACGAATTATACACAACACATGTTATGACAGTTACGCATTGATGATTAATAGCTCACAGGATGTATCATTCATTATCTATCACGGGAATGACTTCACCTGTGCTGTTTCCAACTTGTATTGATTGAGAACCAAGATCCATCATGTTCGGAACAGAGTTGTAATTTCCAGAAAATATCGTGAAAGATAGTTGAAAGTTCATTGAATGAATTCGATTACGATATATAGAATCCATATATAGAAAAGAATCCATATATAGAATCATAACCTCGAATCCATATATAGAATTCGTCAACTAGCGTTGTGTCAGATGAAGAAAAGAATCCATATATAGAATCATAACCTCGAATTCCCAGATGAAGATTCTCGTTACCGGCAATGTTACCAAAGAAAATATACCAAGATGTATCCACAAGCTCTTGATCTGCCACTCATGCAAGAGCACTGAGGAAATATACCAAGAAAATAAAATGAAGATAGAAATTTTGACCATGACTTTTGCAGGAGTCACCTTAGAGGGGAGAGAGAACGAAAAACTTGAGGACCAAATGAAACTTTATGACAAATAGAGAGATCAAAAGAGTAATTTAACTTTTCATTTTCTTTTTTTCTTTGAATTTCTTTTTTGTCTCGACAAAATCAGGAACCACCCAACCAGTATAGGCAATGATAAACTAATCAAATCTACCCACGTAACGATTGTGTTTATCAATTTGGGTAATGTTAGTATTGACAAGGTAAATGCTTCATTATAAGAATGGGTGTTTTCAAAAAATGCGCACACGAATGTCTTGAAAAAAAAATCATTGTTCTCGGTTAAACATTTAACTTCGGAAAAATGTGACACCCCATTATTCCTTTTTTTCTTTTGATTATTCATTTTCTACTTTTTGTTGTTATTTTTTTTTTTGTAAAAATAATGAATTTGATGATTTGTAAGGAAACAAATGGCTCAAAACGTGACAATCTTGTTTTATTTCCTTCTGCTCATTTTTGGCAACACCGTTTATTCATATGAGGTGAGATGTATGATATAGATTAAAAAAAAAACTATGTACATGCCACCATGAATAACGACAACGATTGAATGCAATGCAAGTTTGTGTTCAAGAGTCACTTACTCACTTGTATACTTACTCACTTGTATGCCAATGTGATTAAAGAGCACCATGCATGATATGCAACTAATTGAAAAAACCTGCATGAGATGTAATGCATGTGCCTCAAGAGGCATTTATTCCCATGATATGATGATGAAATGTGATACACTTATTTGAAAACACCATGCATGATATGCAGAATGACATGATGAAATGCATGTTTATGTCTCAAGAGACGCTTATTTGCATGAGATGTGATGATATAAAAATTTTATGCATGATTGTGCCTTAATAGGCACTACTTATTCACATGTATATTATGCACATAAAAAGATGATGATTATAGCAAGCAATCTCCCTTTGTGCTTAACAAAAGTTTAGCGCCTAATGGATCTAAGGTAAAGTATATGCGCTCACCAAAATGGTTCCCTAAACTTAAGGATCAAGGTCACTAGAGTTATGACCTACTTCATGATATTTCTCACAACAGTTAGTAGACAACAAGAAGTGACCACTTGGGAAGTTCATGCACTGTGGCACTGCTACACAATTCCCTCTAATTCTAAGTTACACAGACCTTGGTATAGAGCCCCACTCATGATATGCACAATGTGTGTATGTGGAGGGAGAACGATGCATACCATAACCCCCACCTGCAAAACAGCCAAAAACTTTTCCAAAGAGATATGTAACAATAAGAAAAACAATTCACAAACAATTATTCCAAGAGACAAATGTATACACATGCAAATAGAGACAAGAATATACAAATAAAAAGAAAGGGAGAAGAAAAAAAAAATATTATAACAATTCCTAAATCACAAACAAAGTTTATTGAATTCCATGAAATCAATAAAGGATTACAATGGCTTGTTCACATATGTATTCTTTAGAGACAACTGGATTTATCCTGTGATGAGTTTTAAAAAGGAAAATGATTTGCAAATTAATGTTTGAAGTAGTTTGTATCAGTTCATATGATAATGTTAGGCAAAGGAAAACAAAGCCACCAAACAATAACAATTTATTATGCACTGCAACAACATCCCAAGAGTACAAACTTCGAGCTCAGAATCCTTTATGAATATAGCAATTCAAAGAGTCAAATGAAAAAACATCAAAACTATGAAAAAATCAAAAGGGTTTAGTTTACCTCCTTACCTCCTTACACAAAAGCATCGATCTTGAGGATCACCCATGTAGCAAAAAAAACGATAAAAACTAGTAAACATTAAACAACAATATCAGCTTTTTCATGAGATTAATTCAATGTTTTGAGTGCATTGTGAACACATAGTCATAGTTAATATTTGAAATCTGGACAATTCCATGATTATACCAGATTAGAGTAACATCAAAATTTTAGAATCTAAGCTAGCCACACTCGAAGAACTTCTCTCACATTCTCCTCTTACATGCCCCGCAACAATAACACCTCCATGACTAAAGCCAATACCCCCAAAATTTTGCAAAAAAACAAAAACAAAAAATTCATATATGGCATGAAACCCTAATACCCACGACCGGGCATCAACAGTACATCAAGAGGCATAGATAGGGACATCAACAAAACAAGCAAAGGCAGGGGCATCAACAATACAAGTAGAGGCAGAATACCAAGGAAAAATACATTAGAATTTTCTCTTAAAAAATGATTCAAACCTTAAAGTGGAAATTTGAAAAATTTATTCTCACTTGTGACCACAACTCTAGCACTGTACCACAGAACAAGAATGCATTGTTGGTGCACAAAAACAGAATAATGGAAGGTGGGCATTGTAACATCCCGATAGGATATTACTTAAAACAAAAAGAATTAAACAAAATTGAAATAATTACCTCATTTATTATCAATCCATTTCCCCAAAGACGCGGGAAATTTTAAAACTTTAAAGTTTATAAACCGCTATTAATAGTCAAAAATATCCAGAATTCACCTTTACAATTTAAAGGACAAAAACAGTAAAATCTATAATTCAAATTACATGAAAATGAAATATCAGTCTTTAGAAAATCCCCATGTACTATGCTCCTACTCTCCACCACTAAGCATCTCCTAACTCATCTGAAACATCATTTGCTCCCAGATAACAAGTTACCCAATCATCACCACACATAAACAGATAGGGTGAGCTATGCACATAGATATAAATAAATATGAATTCGACCCACCCGACAATCATAAATATATATTATTACATAAAAAAACACCCACTTTCTCACACTTATAACTATTATGAGTTTATGCATGTACTCTAAATCATGGGACTTCTTGTGCTTCCACGACCCTTCTCGCTCGTGGTCCAACCTACAAGCATGTCCTGCTCGTAATCCTGCTTCACGGACTCCCTTGCCCGTCATCCAAACTCCCCGCTCGGACCCGGACACGCGTACCCGCCTTTCCTACTATGAACTCCCTCGCTCATATCATTCTCAAGTTGAGCATGAAATGAACTCCCTCGCTCACTCATCCCAACAAGAGTAACTTCGGTGAACTAAACCGTTCACGTTTCGCATGCAGTCCACCCGTCACGAACTCCTCGCTTGCGACTCAAGCTAAGCACGTCCCAGATCCTATGGACTTAGTCCTTCAAGCCCAACCACCACAAACACATGCACATAAATTTCCCTAGTATAAGAAACACCAAGCAAACCAGCTCAAACAGTACACATAAGCATAAATTCTCATCGTTCTCGCTTAAGCCAGAGGTCTTCGCACAAGCGAGTGCATCTATCTCACTCAAGCGAGTGCATCTGTCTCGCTCAAGCTGGACTTCCTCGTCTGAGCGAGTATGAAACAGTGGCTCACCATGACCTCTCGCTTAGATAAGACCTTATTGCTTAGGCGAGACCTTCTCACTTGAGCGAGACCCTCATTCGCTCAAACACGCAAACCCTCGCCTGGATGAGGAATAAAGCAGAATACGTGACCTGTTTCGTCGTGACCTCGCTTGAGCGAGCCATTCTCGCCTGAGCGAGCAAACGTGTCGCTCAACACGAAATTTGTTCGTCTGAGCGAAATGCTCGAATGAAAACCAAGACGTGTTTCTGCAATTTTTGCTTGGGTGAGAGTGACTCGCTTGGGCAAAAATAGCAGAGTTTCTTTCCTGTTCATGCACGAAATCAACCAAAGCCATACCAAAAACCCAGCTTAATCACTACCAAGCATTCCCTATCAACAAACAACCCACATGAACATGTTTTATATCTAATTGAACTACCAAAACTCGAGATTTAACCAACAATAACCATTCAATACCAAAACCCTCATTCTAGTCATATAAGGCATAATAGGGATTTGCACACAACATCAAACAACCCAATTCTCAATCTCATAATCCCTAACACGAAATTTCCAACACACATGAACCAATTGAGAATAGCAAAAACGCAAAATCATAGCACATTTAATTTAACACACATATGGATAGCTTCCCCTAACTTGGAATCCTTACTTAAAATTGGGAAAATGAGTGTTCATTTACTCACCAAGCTTTGCCTCCAACTTTCTCCCAATCCAGCCTCTTGTGCACCCAAAATCACCACTCACTCTCTCTAATTTTGTTCTTCTCTCAAAAGTAAAATAACACACTGCAGAAACCCTTCTCCTCACCTTAAATTGGCCTTTTATAGGTGTTTTAATTATGGGTTTAAGTGCTAAAACGAAAATAGGCTTTATGGTGGGTTTAATTTCTATTCAAGGACCATTATATAGTGGTTTTTCAGCCCCTCTTGGTTGCCCCTTTTGTACACACAGAACATAACATCGTGTACACATAGAACAAAGTAACCTAAAAGGAAAAATGTACCTTAAAACGCACGAATTCATGCTTGAGAAGACGAACATGGTGATCATCCCACCTCTGAAAATGGAATTCATGATCCTCTATGAACAAATGTGGTGTCTTCTTCCTGAAAGATTCTCTCTCGAGATGATCCCATTTTCCCAGTAATGTTACCAACGATTTCTCATCCACTCCATGCCCTGAAATCACCATCCACCTCTAATCATCAACCACATGGTTTTCCCCAAAAAATGTCCCTCAGAAACAATCTTGGTTAAACAAAATTATTGATTTCTGCAATACCAAACCAACACATTATATAAAATTATCATTAAATAAGATCAATTTCTGATTCAGTACTGGTACCCACAGCAAAAAAGCACTAAGTATAAGCATTTTAACAAACAAAAAACTAAACTTTAATAAACCCTTTTGATTAATTCAGCATGTTTGATAAGGACATGTATATTTGATAATATTAAAAGTGAAGGAACATGGTACGAGGTTAGGGGTAGTTGAAGAGAATGAAAGAACTTGAGAAAGCTTGGGTTATTGCTTCTAACTCTTTATGGAAAGCCATTGTGATTGTTCAGTGTGTGAAGTTTGAAGATGATAGAGTTAAGACAGTCACTTTATAGGACCCTCCAAGGGTTTTTCATCATTTGAAGCGCAATTGACAAAAAATCAAAGGTTTACTTTTAAAAAAGTGTCAATTGAATCCCAACTTTTGAAAAAGTGCTTCAATTAGGTCCCTTTCAAACGTAGTTGACTAATGCTGTTAACGACGTGCCACGTGTCAGTATGTGGTTTATTTATTTATTTATTTATTTTTAAATTTTTTGAAAAAAAATGCCACATGTCACGTCCCTGTGTGTGACACATGGCATTGTCAGTGTCACATGACATTGCAATGCCACATGTCAGTGTCACTATCAGATGTCATTGTGTTAATTTCGATTTAGTCCCCATATATGTCTTTTTGTTTCAATTTAGTACCTACATATGTATATCTGATTCAATCTTGACCTAATTTTTTTTAATAATTAAAATCCATTTTTTATAAAATTAAAAGTAATTAAGTATACAATTTTTACAAAAATTAAGTATTTGATATTTATATTAAAATTTAGTGGTAAAAGTCATTTTATTAAGTCATTTTTAATAAAAAAAATTAGTATAACATTCAGACAAATAGAAATTTTGGTTTAAAATTAGTAAGAGACAATATTGTTCTATTTTGGAAAAAAAATAATAATTAACAAAACAAGAGTACTTAATAAAAAAAGTAATTAATAAAGTAATATGTTAAAAAGTCATTTTTAATAAAAAATATTAATAAAACATTTATACAAATAGTGAATTTGGTCTGAAATTAAGAGAAACAATTTAAATATTAGTACTTAATTTTGTAAAAATATTTATACTTAATTAGTTTTAATCTTATAAAAAATGGATTATAAAAGTATTTTACTTATTAAAAAAAATTGGGACAAAATTGAATCAGATACACATAAGTAGGTACTAAATTGAAACAAAAAGACATATATAGGGACTAAATCGAAATCAACACAATGGCATTTGATAGTGACACTGACAATGCCATGTGGCACTGACAATGCCACGTGTCACACACAAGGACTTGACATGTGACATTTTTTTTTTCAGAAATTAAAAAAATTTAAAAAAATCAAAAAAATCAAAAAAATCACGTGACACGTTGACTAACAGCGTTAGTCAACTCCGTTTGAAAGGGACCTAATTGAAACACTTTTTCAAAAATTAGAATGCAATTGACACTTTTGTAATAGTGGGTATCAAATTGACACACATGTACCAAAGTAGATATCGTCCAAATAATTAAACCAAAACCAAATGAAGCTTCTTGTGTTCTTACGATCGTTGACCAATGGATGAACCCTTGAAAATGTTAAATAACAGAGAATTACATGTGTGTACCAAACAGAGTACTTGAAAAGACTCATTTATCCTTGATATATATACTGTTTGTTTCTGAACTTAATAATTGCATTTTTTTATTTATAAACTTAATAATTATGTGGCAGTGGAATTAGTAAATAAGAGTGTTTATTTGAGAGTTGAAATTATGCTAATGTGGAGTTTATTCTGAAACTGTACATGATTTTAATGAAGTTGAAATGTTATTGTAATTTGAGATAACAGTAAATATTGGTAAAATTCATAACTCAAAATTAATACAATAAATTTAGACTTCTGTTATAGATAAAGCCAGTTCAACAATATAAAGTTAGAGAGAGAGAGAGAGAAGGGGTGAGAGAGAAAAATTATTAATTATTTTTTATGTTATTGAAGTGATTGCAGTTGCAGACATGCCCTTCATTTTTTGCTGTATACAACTAAGCCACTGAGATGATTTAATTTCTAATATGACCACTTAGAATGCTAATATTTAAATATAATGCAATCATTGATGTCAATGGAATAATTGAACTGAATTTTATATAAGGGAACCATTGAATAGACTTACTTTTATAGCTCTTTTGCCCTTTATCAAAGTGTCTTTCCTTTTATCTTTCATTCTGTTCTTATCAGAAAAAATATATTTATTTTAAAGATTTCGTGTGTTTGGATTAATTATTAAATTAAACATATCACATTTTACAAATAGTGGATTTTATAGTTAAAATAATTAAAAAAATGAAAAAAAAAATCTAAAAATGAGTTCATATATATAACTTTTAGTTACAAGGTTCAAAATTTTATTTTCACATGATAAAAATATATAATCCAAATATCAATCATGCACGAGTAGAATCTGAAAGAGCTTTATTATCCCACTGACAATGTTATTTTTTTTCAGAAATTCATTGTGCTTTAGGAACATTTGCTTGTTGAACTTTATGTAATATGACATATACAATAATTTTCAACGTTTGCAAATATTTAATTCAATTTTTACCTAGGAGAAGTGAACCTTATTTTAAGTTTATTCAGTCGAATAATATTTATTTTTTCAGAAATTTCAGTTTAATATTTTTTTTAAGAAAATTTTAATTTCGTTCCAATTTTTTGAAAAAATGTTTCAGTTTGATTTGGTAATCGTTAATGTGTTAATATTTTTTTTTTCTAAAAATAACCTAATTAAAACATTTTTTTTTAAAATTTAGATGAAATTAAAACTTTCTTTTTAAAAAACAGGTATCAAACTAAAATTTTTGAATAAAAACGAATACTATTCCACTAATTAAATTTAAACTTGATATGATAAGTGGCTTACGATCCTTAATTTATAACTACTACATATGACATCCAATAAATCATATCACAATATATATATATATATATATATATATATATATATATATATATTAATAAAAATAAAATAAATTTATAATACATAAATAAATTTAAATTTCATTTTTAAATTAATTTTATAAAATTAAGATAAATATAAAATTCAATTCTTAATTTTCTTTTCTCTGTGAGAAAAATGTGAATCTATGTTATGTGTCTCTATAATTGTGAGTCTAGGATAAGCACCATCTTTGTTAGACGCATCTACTATATATCTAAGAAAATGTTAGGATAGTGAAATTACTAAATTAGACACTCCCGTTCATTGACACGTGTTCTAGATTAGGGGTATTTTAGTCATTTTGGTGTTGTAGTGTTTTTGGCGGTGTAGAGAGTTAAATGATGTGATGGCCATTTGCTGTGACATTTGAAAATTCTTCTTCTGCAAGGCAAGTTACCTCCGTCGTTCTCCAGCTTTCCTTCTTTTCTTTTCCCTTCCTCCTTCTTCTGTATTTCTTCATTTTCTTCTTCCTTCCTTT
>Ga0214543_1009943_pt1 | contig 14447 bp, 4 predicted proteins | sample CNSS2metaG_FD_160094 | JGI IMG/M metagenome (GOLD analysis project Ga0214543, IMG submission 160094) | Root nodule microbial communities from cowpea collected in UCLA plant growth center, Los Angeles, California, USA - CNSS2 | ecosystem: Host-associated > Plants > Roots > Nodule | place: USA...
TGGTGGAGTTTACGTATAATAACAGTTTCCATGCAAGCATTGGCATGGCGCCATATGAAGCTCTCTACGGCAGAAGGTGCAGAACTCCCTTGTGTTGGTACCAAGATGGAGAGTCTGTGATGGTAGGACCAGAGTTACTAAGACAAACCACTGAGAAGGTCAAGTTAATACAAGAAAGGATGAAGGCGTCTCAGAGCAGACAGAAATCCTATGTCGATCAGAGGAGGAGACCCTTGGAGTTTGCTGTGGGAGATCACATTTTCTTGAGGATTACCCCGACCACCGGTGTAGGGAGGGTTATTCGCTCAAGGAAGCTATCTCCTAAGTTCATTGGTCCATACCAGATTCTGAGGAGGATTGGACCAGTGGCTTATGAAATCGCCTTACCCCCTCAGCTATCCAACCTTCATTCTGTTTTCCATGTCTCTCAACTCAGAAGGTATGTGGCTGACCCCTCACATGTGCTTGAGGCAGAAGATCTGCAGATTAGAGGAGATCTTTCAGTGTAAGTACAACCTGTTAGTCTTGGTGGTAGCCAGACAAGGCAGCGAAGGGGAAAGTCCATCAGTCTAGTTCAGGTTATTTGGGACAAAAGAACTAGTGATTCCACTTGGGAACTTGAGGAAGATGTGAAGAAGTCCTATCCGCATCTTTTCTCTGGTGAGTTTTAATTTTCGGGACGAAAATTCTGTTGTTTGGGAGATTGTAAGAACCCACTAACTACCCCTTTCCACACACTCTCTTCTACCACAGAAAACACACTCCACTCCCTGTGTTTCTTCTCTCTAAACCCCCTCACAACCTCCCTTTGAAGCAAGCTCATTCTTCCTTCTAATCACTTCCACTCTGTTGCAGCTGCTGAAACCCGGAACCAGGAGAGGAACTCCTCCTCAAGCTGAGCCATCCCCCTTCCGGTAAGACAAATTCAGTTTCTCCCAATTCTCTTCAATTCTGGGATTTTTGGGAGTTTGATATCTACCAAGACCGAATTAGAGTCTTGTACTCACCCAGAATTTTCGAATTTCAGCCCCTTAGGTTGAGAATTTGAGGTGCCCTTGTGCTAGAGCCTTGCTTGTGGTGTTTTGTTAAAAGGTAAGGGAAGCTAACCGATACTTTGTTCATTTGAGTTGTAAATTATGTTTTGTATGAGATTGGTATGCTGAATTGACTTCTTGAAAGGCTTGTGTGTGTGTATGATCATGTTGGCTTCGAATTTGCGTTCTTGCATGTGAAAACAGTGAGATGATCTGTTATTTTTGCCTAGGCGGGCGGGTCTCGCCTAAGCGAGACTATCAGAAAGGCTCACCTCTGAAACTAAGCGAAATCTCGCCTAGGCGAGCTGGAGTCGCTTAAGCGAGACATACTCTCGTCTAAGCGAGCCAGTTTAGCCTGAGCGAGAGTTCGCTCAGTTTTAATCTTTGCCACTGTTTGATGTCTCGCCTAGGCGAGGTAGCCTCGCCTAAGCGAGATAGCTTCTCGCCTGGGCTAGATTACCTAGCTTAAGCGAGATTCACTGCAGTGGAGTACACCAACTTCTGTTTTAATGGAAAAACGACATGTTTTACTATGATTCTATGCAAGGAAGCTTTCATGTGTTGTTAGGCCAGTAATTTTTGTATTGTGTGATGAGATTTGAAGAGTATGAGTATGTAGTGTGATGGTTGGAATGGAATTTCAAGGGAAATTCATGTGAATTGTTAGAGTGTAAGGACGTGTGGAATCCTTATTTGGTTGGTATCCTGAAACTCCAATAATCATTCACGCTCAGATAGAGTAGAATGGATTATGTCGTGAGGAGTAGCAGGAGGTCCTAGTCCTTGGACTTGACCCAGTCCTAGACGCGAAGGGGACTTACCCTGGGAACGGTCGAGTGATAACCCCTTGTGTCCAGACTCTGCAGAGTCTGGGAACCGTTGCAGGTGCAAGCCACCAAGAGCTCCAATGTCGCTTACACAATCCGGATATCGAGTCTAGAATTTTAATTATTGATCTATGTGTTGTGAGTGATGTAAATGATGTTCTGTGTTATCTTTCTTTTCTCTCAGTTAGCTTACCCTTTCTTTTGTTCATGTGGTTTTTGCGCTCGCGGCTTCTCCTTTGCTATGATCGCCTATTGTTGGTGTGAGCAGAGCCTAGCCCAGATGATGATGCCCCCCTTCAGAGCAGGAACTGATCCCTCTTACTTATTGCTGTAGTAGTTTTGAACTGTACTTTTAAGGAGTCTTAGCTTGGCAAGTTGTTAGCCCCCCCCTTCTTATACTTTTGGATGACTGTACCAAACGTTTATACCGTATATATATACGTATATAATATGCAACTGCTAACTCCACTATCTGCTATGTCTGATCATGAATTAATGTTTTGTTTGATAGTGTGAAAGACTATTAAATGGGATGTTACATTTTTGGTATCAGAGCAGTAGTTCTTTTAAGGTTTGTAGGTGTGAGCTCACCTAGTTCCTGTTGTGTGTTTCTCATGGTGTTTTGGTTCAATTGTGGTGTTTGAAAGATGGACTGATGATTCTCTTTTTGTGTGGTCAGAGCTATGGCACCTAGGCCTCCTCCTCCTCCTATTCCTAACGCAGATAGTTCTCACTTGGTGGGGACAATTGAAGCGATGTTGGCAGCCATGCAGCAGCAGAATGCTAACATGGTGAACCAGCACAACTTAGCCTTGCAGCAGATGGAGTCTGCTAGGCTTGCAGCAGAGGCTACTCAGCAGAGACACTTGGAGGTCTTGCAGCAGCTGGGGGAGAATCGATCTGCAGCTGGATCTTCCCAAGCTCCACCGCCACGAGTACAAAAGTGGAGTTTGGAGGATTTTCTTCAGCATCACCCGTCTCGCTTCGATGGCAAGACCACTCCAGATAAGGCAGACCAGTGGATGAGGGATATGGAACGGATTTATGATGCCAAACGGTGCCCAGCAGAAAATAGGTTGGCTTATTCTGAGTATTTGCTAGCTGGAGAGGTTGTTCATTGGTGGTCTAGCATGAAGATGATGCTAGAAGACAGCGGGGAGACTGTCACCTGGGAGTTGTTCAAGAAGAAGTTTTATGCTGAGTACTTCGCAGACAGTGTGAGATACGCCAAGGAGGTGGAGTTCTTACAGTTGATGCAGGGAGAGATGTCAGTGTCAGAGTACGCTGAAAAGTTCAAGCACCTGAGCAGATTTCACACTTTGAAGATGGCTGAAGATTGGCAGTGTAGGAAATTTGAAAATGGACTGAGAGGCGATCTTAAACTTTTGGTGGCTCCGCTCTCTATAAAGGAGTTCCCTGCTTTGGTGGAGAAAGCGAGGGTAATGGAGAAGCTAAAGGCGGAAGTTGAAGCTCAACAACGGTCACAACAGAAAGTGGGAGGACCATCTGGGTCCATGAGCAGACAGGACGACAGGAGGAAGCCTTAATCTAGACCTCCGCCTCAGGGGTCTAGGAGACTCCCACCTCAGACACATCCGCCCCAGTCACATCAGCATCAGTCCCCTCATCATCACTCTCACAGACCACAGTGTTTCCATTGTGGAGGGCCCCACATGAGGAGTGCTTGCCCCCAGCTTGGTGGTAGGCAAACATGTCACAGATGTGGGCAGGAAGGCCACTTCATCAGAAATTGCCCCACTGGCAGGGGTACAGCGTCTAGACCTTCGACGCAGTCACAGCCACAGCAGGCACGGGGAAGTGCTAGGCCCCAGGCAGCTGGTCGAGTGTATGTCGTGACGGGTGTAGAGGCAGACAGATCAGGTAACATCATCATTGGATCTTGTGTGATTGGCAGTAGGAGCTTGTGTGTGTTATACGATTCGGGAGCGACACACTCTTTTGTGTCGGAGTCTATAGTGATGGAGTTGGGTCTCCCAGTCAGGGAACTTCTGTACGACCTGGTAGTGTCTACACCTGCTTCTGGGATGGTCAGAACCTCGATGTTATGTGCTAGATGTTTGATCGAGGTTGAGGGGCGTAAATACAGGGTGATCCTTATCTGTTTACCTCTGGAGGGCCTGGATGTGATCTTGGGAATGGATTGGCTATCTGCTAATCGCATTCTTATTGATTGTAATGAGAAGAAGGTGTTGTTTCCCAGCCCGGAAGATGAAGAGATGTTGTTATCCTCACAGCAGGTGAATCAGGCTATAAAGGAGGGATCTCAGTGTTTCCTGGTTCTCACTCAACTGTCTGTTGAGAATGAGGATAGACACATTGAAATGTCTGTAGTGAGGGAATTTCCTGATGTCTTCCCTGATGAGGTGCCCGGTTTGCCCCCTTCCAGAGAGATTGAGTTTTCTATTGATCTGGTGCCTGGAGCAAGGCCAGTATCAATAGCACCTTATAGGATGGCTCCTGCTGAGCTGGCAGAATTGAAAAAGCAGATTGAAGAACTGCTGGAGAAGCAATTCATCAGGCCTAGTGTGTCGCCTTGGGGAGCGCCGGTGTTATTGGTCAAGAAGAAGGATGGCAGCTCTAGGCTTTGTGTTGATTACCGGCAGCTCAACAAGCTAACCATCAAGAACAAATATCCTCTGCCAAGGATAGACGACTTGATGGATCAGCTGCATGGTGCTGCTGTGTTTTCGAAGATCGACTTGAGATCCGGATACCATCAGATTAGAGTTAAGTCTGATGACGTGCAGAAGATTGCTTTCAGATCCAGGTATGGGCACTACGAATACGTAGTGATGCCTTTCGGCGTTACTAACGCCCCTGCCTTATTCATGGATTATATGAACCGAATCTTCAGGCCTTTTCTAGACAAGTTTGTGGTGGTGTTCATAGACGACATCTTGATATACTCCCGAACTCATGAAGAACATGCAGAGCATCTGAGGACCGTTCTGAGCATCCTGAGAGAGAAGCAGTTATATGCGAAACTGTCTAAGTGCGAGTTTTGGATGACCACGGTTCAATTTTTAGGGCATGTGATCTCAGCTCAGGGCATATCCGTGGACCCATCCAAAGTTGAGGCTGTGTTAAAATGGGAGCGTCCTAAATCAGCGACTGAGATTAGGAGCTTTGTGGGACTGGCAGGGTACTACAGAAGGTTCATTGAGGGATTCTCAAAAATCGTGGCACCTTTGACTCAGCTGACCCGTAAGGATCAGCCTTTTGCCTGGACCGACCGGTGTGAAGGTAGCTTCCAGGAGTTAAAGCAGAAGTTGACCAGTGCTCCTGTGTTGGTAATCCCTGATACTAGCAGACCCTTCGAAGTCTACTGTGATGCCTCTCATCAGGGGCTAGGGTGCGTTCTAATGCAAGAAAGGAAGGTGGTTGCCTACGCCTCTAGGCAGCTTAAAAGTCATGAGAAGAACTATCCCACACACGATCTCGAGTTAGCGACTGTGGTGTTTGCACTAAAAATCTGGAAACACTATCTGTATGGCGCTCAATTCCAGGTTTTTAGTGACCACAAGAGCCTGAAGTATTTGTTCGACCAGAAAGAGTTGAACATGAGGCAGAGACGATGGATGGAGTTCCTAAAGGATTTCGACTTCGAGTTGTTGTACCACCCCAGAAAATTGAATGTTGTAGCTGATGCCCTAAGCCGAAAAACATTTCACGCATCTTATATGATGGCCAGAGAGTTGGATTTAGTATATCAATTCAGAGACATGCGGTTGCAGGTGATTTTAGAAGAGGATGTCATCAGGTGCAACCATCTTACAGTCTCTAGTGATTTCCTCGTCCTAATTAAGGAGAGGCAATTATCTGATCCTAAGTTGCAAAAGACCGTGGAATTGCTTGGCACTGAGAAGGCCAAGGACTTCGTGGTAGGGAGTGATGGGGTGTTAAGGTTCAGAGGCAGGGTCTGCATACCTGAGGATCTGGAGGTGAAGGGCATGATTCTCGAAGAAGGGCACAAGAGTCGTTTTAGCATGCATCCAGGCATGACTAAAATGTACCATGATCTGAAGGAATCTTTCTGGTGGTCAGGAATGAAGTCAGATGTCGCTCGGTATATGTCATCCTACTTGACCTGTCAGAAGGCTAAAGTAGAACACCAGAGGCCTGGAGGGATGCTACATCAGTTAGAGATTCCAGAGTGGAAATGGGATAGCATAGCTATGGATTTTGTTACCCATTTGCCACGGACGGTGAGGGGTCATGATGCCATATGGGTGGTAGTAGACCGTCTAACCAAGAGTGCCCATTTCCTGGCAGTAAACCTAAGGATGTCCATGACAAGGCTGGCACAGTTATATATCAGTGAGATTGTGAGGCTCCATGAAGTGCCGTCGAGCATAATTTCTGATAGAGATCCCCGTTTCACCTCCCGTTTCTGGCAGGCGTTGCAGAGTGCCATGGGCAGCAGGCTATCTATGAGCTTGGCTTACCATCCCCAGACGGACGGCCAATCAGAGAGGACGATATAGTCTCTTGAGGACCTCTTGCGGACGTGCGTACTGGATCATCTTGGTGCATGGGACGCGGTCCTGCCTTTGGTGGAGTTTACGTATAATAACAGTTTCCATGCAAGCATTGGCATGGCGCCATATGAAGCTCTCTACGGCAGAAGGTGCAGAACTCCCTTGTGTTGGTACCAAGATGGAGAGTCTGTGATGGTAGGACCAGAGTTACTAAGACAAACCACTGAGAAGGTCAAGTTAATACAAGAAAGGATGAAGGCGTCTCAGAGCAGACAGAAATCCTATGTCGATCAGAGGAGGAGACCCTTGGAGTTTGCTGTGGGAGATCACATTTTCTTGAGGATTACCCCGACCACCGGTGTAGGGAGGGTTATTCGCTCAAGGAAGCTATCTCCTAAGTTCATTGGTCCATACCAGATTCTGAGGAGGATTGGACCAGTGGCTTATGAAATCGCCTTACCCCCTCAGCTATCCAACCTTCATTCTGTTTTCCATGTCTCTCAACTCAGAAGGTATGTGGCTGACCCCTCACATGTGCTTGAGGCAGAAGATCTGCAGATTAGAGGAGATCTTTCAGTGTAAGTACAACCTGTTAGTCTTGGTGGTAGCCAGACAAGGCAGCGAAGGGGAAAGTCCATCAGTCTAGTTCAGGTTATTTGGGACAAAAGAACTAGTGATTCCACTTGGGAACTTGAGGAAGATGTGAAGAAGTCCTATCCGCATCTTTTCTCTGGTGAGTTTTAATTTTCGGGACGAAAATTCTGTTGTTTGGGAGATTGTAAGAACCCACTAACTACCCCTTTCCACACACTCTCTTCTACCACAGAAAACACACTCCACTCCCTGTGTTTCTTCTCTCTAAACCCCCTCACAACCTCCCTTTGAAGCAAGCTCATTCTTCCTTCTAATCACTTCCACTCTGTTGCAGCTGCTGAAACCCGGAACCAGGAGAGGAACTCCTCCTCAAGCTGAGCCATCCCCCTTCCGGTAAGACAAATTCAGTTTCTCCCAATTCTCTTCAATTCTGGGATTTTTGGGAGTTTGATATCTACCAAGACCGAATTAGAGTCTTGTACTCACCCAGAATTTTCGAATTTCAGCCCCTTAGGTTGAGAATTTGAGGTGCCCTTGTGCTAGAGCCTTGCTTGTGGTGTTTTGTTAAAAGGTAAGGGAAGCTAACCGATACTTTGTTCATTTGAGTTGTAAATTATGTTTTGTATGAGATTGGTATGCTGAATTGACTTCTTGAAAGGCTTGTGTGTGTGTATGATCATGTTGGCTTCGAATTTGCGTTCTTGCATGTGAAAACAGTGAGATGATCTGTTATTTTTGCCTAGGCGGGCGGGTCTCGCCTAAGCGAGACTATCAGAAAGGCTCACCTCTGAAACTAAGCGAAATCTCGCCTAGGCGAGCTGGAGTCGCTTAAGCGAGACATACTCTCGTCTAAGCGAGCCAGTTTAGCCTGAGCGAGAGTTCGCTCAGTTTTAATCTTTGCCACTGTTTGATGTCTCGCCTAGGCGAGGTAGCCTCGCCTAAGCGAGATAGCTTCTCGCCTGGGCTAGATTACCTAGCTTAAGCGAGATTCACTGCAGTGGAGTACACCAACTTCTGTTTTAATGGAAAAACGACATGTTTTACTATGATTCTATGCAAGGAAGCTTTCATGTGTTGTTAGGCCAGTAATTTTTGTATTGTGTGATGAGATTTGAAGAGTATGAGTATGTAGTGTGATGGTTGGAATGGAATTTCAAGGGAAATTCATGTGAATTGTTAGAGTGTAAGGACGTGTGGAATCCTTATTTGGTTGGTATCCTGAAACTCCAATAATCATTCACGCTCAGATAGAGTAGAATGGATTATGTCGTGAGGAGTAGCAGGAGGTCCTAGTCCTTGGACTTGACCCAGTCCTAGACGCGAAGGGGACTTACCCTGGGAACGGTCGAGTGATAACCCCTTGTGTCCAGACTCTGCAGAGTCTGGGAACCGTTGCAGGTGCAAGCCACCAAGAGCTCCAATGTCGCTTACACAATCCGGATATCGAGTCTAGAATTTTAATTATTGATCTATGTGTTGTGAGTGATGTAAATGATGTTCTGTGTTATCTTTCTTTTCTCTCAGTTAGCTTACCCTTTCTTTTGTTCATGTGGTTTTTGCGCTCGCGGCTTCTCCTTTGCTATGATCGCCTATTGTTGGTGTGAGCAGAGCCTAGCCCAGATGATGATGCCCCCCTTCAGAGCAGGAACTGATCCCTCTTACTTATTGCTGTAGTAGTTTTGAACTGTACTTTTAAGGAGTCTTAGCTTGGCAAGTTGTTAGCCCCCCCCTTCTTATACTTTTGGATGACTGTACCAAACGTTTATACCGTATATATATACGTATATAATATGCAACTGCTAACTCCACTATCTGCTATGTCTGATCATGAATTAATGTTTTGTTTGATAGTGTGAAAGACTATTAAATGGGATGTTACATTTTTGGTATCAGAGCAGTAGTTCTTTTAAGGTTTGTAGGTGTGAGCTCACCTAGTTCCTGTTGTGTGTTTCTCATGGTGTTTTGGTTCAATTGTGGTGTTTGAAAGATGGACTGATGATTCTCTTTTTGTGTGGTCAGAGCTATGGCACCTAGGCCTCCTCCTCCTCCTATTCCTAACGCAGATAGTTCTCACTTGGTGGGGACAATTGAAGCGATGTTGGCAGCCATGCAGCAGCAGAATGCTAACATGGTGAACCAGCACAACTTAGCCTTGCAGCAGATGGAGTCTGCTAGGCTTGCAGCAGAGGCTACTCAGCAGAGACACTTGGAGGTCTTGCAGCAGCTGGGGGAGAATCGATCTGCAGCTGGATCTTCCCAAGCTCCACCGCCACGAGTACAAAAGTGGAGTTTGGAGGATTTTCTTCAGCATCACCCGTCTCGCTTCGATGGCAAGACCACTCCAGATAAGGCAGACCAGTGGATGAGGGATATGGAACGGATTTATGATGCCAAACGGTGCCCAGCAGAAAATAGGTTGGCTTATTCTGAGTATTTGCTAGCTGGAGAGGTTGTTCATTGGTGGTCTAGCATGAAGATGATGCTAGAAGACAGCGGGGAGACTGTCACCTGGGAGTTGTTCAAGAAGAAGTTTTATGCTGAGTACTTCGCAGACAGTGTGAGATACGCCAAGGAGGTGGAGTTCTTACAGTTGATGCAGGGAGAGATGTCAGTGTCAGAGTACGCTGAAAAGTTCAAGCACCTGAGCAGATTTCACACTTTGAAGATGGCTGAAGATTGGCAGTGTAGGAAATTTGAAAATGGACTGAGAGGCGATCTTAAACTTTTGGTGGCTCCGCTCTCTATAAAGGAGTTCCCTGCTTTGGTGGAGAAAGCGAGGGTAATGGAGAAGCTAAAGGCGGAAGTTGAAGCTCAACAACGGTCACAACAGAAAGTGGGAGGACCATCTGGGTCCATGAGCAGACAGGACGACAGGAGGAAGCCTTAATCTAGACCTCCGCCTCAGGGGTCTAGGAGACTCCCACCTCAGACACATCCGCCCCAGTCACATCAGCATCAGTCCCCTCATCATCACTCTCACAGACCACAGTGTTTCCATTGTGGAGGGCCCCACATGAGGAGTGCTTGCCCCCAGCTTGGTGGTAGGCAAACATGTCACAGATGTGGGCAGGAAGGCCACTTCATCAGAAATTGCCCCACTGGCAGGGGTACAGCGTCTAGACCTTCGACGCAGTCACAGCCACAGCAGGCACGGGGAAGTGCTAGGCCCCAGGCAGCTGGTCGAGTGTATGTCGTGACGGGTGTAGAGGCAGACAGATCAGGTAACATCATCATTGGATCTTGTGTGATTGGCAGTAGGAGCTTGTGTGTGTTATACGATTCGGGAGCGACACACTCTTTTGTGTCGGAGTCTATAGTGATGGAGTTGGGTCTCCCAGTCAGGGAACTTCTGTACGACCTGGTAGTGTCTACACCTGCTTCTGGGATGGTCAGAACCTCGATGTTATGTGCTAGATGTTTGATCGAGGTTGAGGGGCGTAAATACAGGGTGATCCTTATCTGTTTACCTCTGGAGGGCCTGGATGTGATCTTGGGAATGGATTGGCTATCTGCTAATCGCATTCTTATTGATTGTAATGAGAAGAAGGTGTTGTTTCCCAGCCCGGAAGATGAAGAGATGTTGTTATCCTCACAGCAGGTGAATCAGGCTATAAAGGAGGGATCTCAGTGTTTCCTGGTTCTCACTCAACTGTCTGTTGAGAATGAGGATAGACACATTGAAATGTCTGTAGTGAGGGAATTTCCTGATGTCTTCCCTGATGAGGTGCCCGGTTTGCCCCCTTCCAGAGAGATTGAGTTTTCTATTGATCTGGTGCCTGGAGCAAGGCCAGTATCAATAGCACCTTATAGGATGGCTCCTGCTGAGCTGGCAGAATTGAAAAAGCAGATTGAAGAACTGCTGGAGAAGCAATTCATCAGGCCTAGTGTGTCGCCTTGGGGAGCGCCGGTGTTATTGGTCAAGAAGAAGGATGGCAGCTCTAGGCTTTGTGTTGATTACCGGCAGCTCAACAAGCTAACCATCAAGAACAAATATCCTCTGCCAAGGATAGACGACTTGATGGATCAGCTGCATGGTGCTGCTGTGTTTTCGAAGATCGACTTGAGATCCGGATACCATCAGATTAGAGTTAAGTCTGATGACGTGCAGAAGATTGCTTTCAGATCCAGGTATGGGCACTACGAATACGTAGTGATGCCTTTCGGCGTTACTAACGCCCCTGCCTTATTCATGGATTATATGAACCGAATCTTCAGGCCTTTTCTAGACAAGTTTGTGGTGGTGTTCATAGACGACATCTTGATATACTCCCGAACTCATGAAGAACATGCAGAGCATCTGAGGACCGTTCTGAGCATCCTGAGAGAGAAGCAGTTATATGCGAAACTGTCTAAGTGCGAGTTTTGGATGACCACGGTTCAATTTTTAGGGCATGTGATCTCAGCTCAGGGCATATCCGTGGACCCATCCAAAGTTGAGGCTGTGTTAAAATGGGAGCGTCCTAAATCAGCGACTGAGATTAGGAGCTTTGTGGGACTGGCAGGGTACTACAGAAGGTTCATTGAGGGATTCTCAAAAATCGTGGCACCTTTGACTCAGCTGACCCGTAAGGATCAGCCTTTTGCCTGGACCGACCGGTGTGAAGGTAGCTTCCAGGAGTTAAAGCAGAAGTTGACCAGTGCTCCTGTGTTGGTAATCCCTGATACTAGCAGACCCTTCGAAGTCTACTGTGATGCCTCTCATCAGGGGCTAGGGTGCGTTCTAATGCAAGAAAGGAAGGTGGTTGCCTACGCCTCTAGGCAGCTTAAAAGTCATGAGAAGAACTATCCCACACACGATCTCGAGTTAGCGACTGTGGTGTTTGCACTAAAAATCTGGAAACACTATCTGTATGGCGCTCAATTCCAGGTTTTTAGTGACCACAAGAGCCTGAAGTATTTGTTCGACCAGAAAGAGTTGAACATGAGGCAGAGACGATGGATGGAGTTCCTAAAGGATTTCGACTTCGAGTTGTTGTACCACCCCAGAAAATTGAATGTTGTAGCTGATGCCCTAAGCCGAAAAACATTTCACGCATCTTATATGATGGCCAGAGAGTTGGATTTAGTATATCAATTCAGAGACATGCGGTTGCAGGTGATTTTAGAAGAGGATGTCATCAGGTGCAACCATCTTACAGTCTCTAGTGATTTCCTCGTCCTAATTAAGGAGAGGCAATTATCTGATCCTAAGTTGCAAAAGACCGTGGAATTGCTTGGCACTGAGAAGGCCAAGGACTTCGTGGTAGGGAGTGATGGGGTGTTAAGGTTCAGAGGCAGGGTCTGCATACCTGAGGATCTGGAGGTGAAGGGCATGATTCTCGAAGAAGGGCACAAGAGTCGTTTTAGCATGCATCCAGGCATGACTAAAATGTACCATGATCTGAAGGAATCTTTCTGGTGGTCAGGAATGAAGTCAGATGTCGCTCGGTATATGTCATCCTACTTGACCTGTCAGAAGGCTAAAGTAGAACACCAGAGGCCTGGAGGGATGCTACATCAGTTAGAGATTCCAGAGTGGAAATGGGATAGCATAGCTATGGATTTTGTTACCCATTTGCCACGGACGGTGAGGGGTCATGATGCCATATGGGTGGTAGTAGACCGTCTAACCAAGAGTGCCCATTTCCTGGCAGTAAACCTAAGGATGTCCATGACAAGGCTGGCACAGTTATATATCAGTGAGATTGTGAGGCTCCATGAAGTGCCGTCGAGCATAATTTCTGATAGAGATCCCCGTTTCACCTCCCGTTTCTGGCAGGCGTTGCAGAGTGCCATGGGCAGCAGGCTATCTATGAGCTTGGCTTACCATCCCCAGACGGACGGCCAATCAGAGAGGACGATATAGTCTCTTGAGGACCTCTTGCGGACGTGCGTACTGGATCATCTTGGTGCATGGGACGCGGTCCTGCCTTTGGTGGAGTTTACGTATAATAACAGTTTCCATGCAAGCATTGGCATGGCGCCATATGAAGCTCTCTACGGCAGAAGGTGCAGAACTCCCTTGTGTTGGTACCAAGATGGAGAGTCTGTGATGGTAGGACCAGAGTTACTAAGACAAACCACTGAGAAGGTCAAGTTAATACAAGAAAGGATGAAGGCGTCTCAGAGCAGACAGAAATCCTATGTCGATCAGAGGAGGAGACCCTTGGAGTTTGCTGTGGGAGATCACATTTTCTTGAGGATTACCCCGACCACCGGTGTAGGGAGGGTTATTCGCTCAAGGAAGCTATCTCCTAAGTTCATTGGTCCATACCAGATTCTGAGGAGGATTGGACCAGTGGCTTATGAAATCGCCTTACCCCCTCAGCTATCCAACCTTCATTCTGTTTTCCATGTCTCTCAACTCAGAAGGTATGTGGCTGACCCCTCACATGTGCTTGAGGCAGAAGATCTGCAGATTAGAGGAGATCTTTCAGTGTAAGTACAACCTGTTAGTCTTGGTGGTAGCCAGACAAGGCAGCGAAGGGGAAAGTCCATCAGTCTAGTTCAGGTTATTTGGGACAAAAGAACTAGTGATTCCACTTGGGAACTTGAGGAAGATGTGAAGAAGTCCTATCCGCATCTTTTCTCTGGTGAGTTTTAATTTTCGGGACGAAAATTCTGTTGTTTGGGAGATTGTAAGAACCCACTAACTACCCCTTTCCACACACTCTCTTCTACCACAGAAAACACACTCCACTCCCTGTGTTTCTTCTCTCTAAACCCCCTCACAACCTCCCTTTGAAGCAAGCTCATTCTTCCTTCTAATCACTTCCACTCTGTTGCAGCTGCTGAAACCCGGAACCAGGAGAGGAACTCCTCCTCAAGCTGAGCCATCCCCCTTCCGGTAAGACAAATTCAGTTTCTCCCAATTCTCTTCAATTCTGGGATTTTTGGGAGTTTGATATCTACCAAGACCGAATTAGAGTCTTGTACTCACCCAGAATTTTCGAATTTCAGCCCCTTAGGTTGAGAATTTGAGGTGCCCTTGTGCTAGAGCCTTGCTTGTGGTGTTTTGTTAAAAGGTAAGGGAAGCTAACCGATACTTTGTTCATTTGAGTTGTAAATTATGTTTTGTATGAGATTGGTATGCTGAATTGACTTCTTGAAAGGCTTGTGTGTGTGTATGATCATGTTGGCTTCGAATTTGCGTTCTTGCATGTGAAAACAGTGAGATGATCTGTTATTTTTGCCTAGGCGGGCGGGTCTCGCCTAAGCGAGACTATCAGAAAGGCTCACCTCTGAAACTAAGCGAAATCTCGCCTAGGCGAGCTGGAGTCGCTTAAGCGAGACATACTCTCGTCTAAGCGAGCCAGTTTAGCCTGAGCGAGAGTTCGCTCAGTTTTAATCTTTGCCACTGTTTGATGTCTCGCCTAGGCGAGGTAGCCTCGCCTAAGCGAGATAGCTTCTCGCCTGGGCTAGATTACCTAGCTTAAGCGAGATTCACTGCAGTGGAGTACACCAACTTCTGTTTTAATGGAAAAACGACATGTTTTACTATGATTCTATGCAAG
>Ga0214543_1009947_pt1 | contig 14445 bp, 9 predicted proteins | sample CNSS2metaG_FD_160094 | JGI IMG/M metagenome (GOLD analysis project Ga0214543, IMG submission 160094) | Root nodule microbial communities from cowpea collected in UCLA plant growth center, Los Angeles, California, USA - CNSS2 | ecosystem: Host-associated > Plants > Roots > Nodule | place: USA...
ATGTGCTTTCCATTTCCTTTTTATTTTGAATCAATCCATCATCTTCTTCTCTTGAGCTTTGTGAAAGGAACCTTCACATCTAGATAGCTTGCTATCTTAATGTCCAGTAGGGATTTCACTTAGCTTTTTTAATCAACTCACACCATATTCAATCATCTTAAAAAGGAACAAGATAATCCTTCATCACCCATTTTGTGGGCTGGGCCCTAGTTTGGGCCATAGGTGGGCCTAGGTCTTGGCCTAGGCCCTTAGTCTCGACTATTGGGGGCTCACTGGATATCAGGGGGCTTTGATGTCACTAAGTGTCTTAAGGTTGTCGGCATAAATTGACTACTCCCTTTGGCGGTTTGTGTTGCTCATATGCTGTCCTAGGAAGGTTATTCCTCTTAGCGTCTTATGTTACCGATTAAGGCCGGTTAGGCTTAGGTCAGCCCAGGCCGGTTACTTGAATGATTTTGCGTGCAGGTATGGTGATCTTTGATTATTATTATTTGGTTAAATTGGCTCGGTGTGGTACAACTTACATCACTTAAATAATTATTATAAATACCACAATAACTTAAATCACTCAAATAATAATTATTTCATATTTCATAATTTAATAACCTAATTAAATTAAATAAATCAACAATATTAATCAAGCCATTAATTTTTTTCTCATGTGTTTCCCTTTAGTCTAATTTTTTTTCCCGGGTCTTACAACACACATACAAAAATATTAAAGATTAAAACAAAATTATTTTTTTTATTTTTTTGTTCCGACGAGGATTGTACCTCGCTTCTACATATTTCCATTTGGAAAATCAGGGATAACGAAGTTCTTTATAAAAAAATGTTATTTGATATTATTCTTTTGTTTTTCTAACTTTTAGATATTTTATATATATTTTTTATTAATATCAAGAGAACCCGAGATTCTAAGCAAATCCAAGATTTGACAGGACATTTAAAAATGATTTTATAATTTTATACTTTTATTTATTATTATTCATTAAGAATACATAAAGACACTTAAAGCAAAAGTTAGATACATTTAAAGACTCAACATGACATACACAAAAGTTAGATACATTTATCATGCATTTAAACTCATGGATTTGAGGCTCAAAGACTAAGCATCCAAAGACATGTTATCCAACCATATTTATGAGCTTAAAGAGGTGCAAAAACCGTAGCCAAACTGCCACAACAAAACCTGAAAACGTTGATTCACGTATTTTTGGTAGATCTGACCTTTGCTCACAAATTTAATCATAACTTTCTCCATATAAATCCAAATACGTTCGTTCTTTTTTGTCTGGAAACTAGACTCAAAGAGCTTTCTTTTGACACCAAAACGTAATTTTTGGACCGTGGAGCTGGTGCAGTTTAATGTTTTCAAATCGTCACGTTTTCTGCCAGCACTATTTTTATGTGTCATGGAAGTGGATTTGAACCATACCAAGATAGCTACAACAAGACAAGGTTAACACATGAAAAATACCATATTCAAGATAACCTAGGCTCTAGAAAACATAAAATGGAAAGGAAAGAAATGGTAAAAATGTGAGAAACACGCCACTACAAGGCTAGGCTATAAGCCATGGCAACCTTGAAGATGAGTGGATGTGTGCCGCCACTTGCTATGCAAGATAAGGCTTAAAAGTATTCACTCCCTAGGGAGGAAACTCTCACAAATGGTTGAGACACAAGAGTGTTTTTACTTCAAAATGTTCAACCCTTTTACATGTCTAGGAGCACCCCTTATATAGAAGAGTTTAGGGTTCTAGGGTTTGCTTGTTAGTCCATTCCATGTTTGTGTATTTGCTAAAGGACCCCTATGAACTCCTATTTAAAGGGTGCTCCTTGTCTTGTAAAAGGGTTGATCATTTTGTTTCCAAACTATTGTATTTCAACCATCAAATTTTCGTGAGCTCTCCTTCCTAGAAGTGAACTCACCTTTGCCTTATCTTGCTTGCAAGTGGCGGCACCATCACTCATCTCTAGTGTTTGGTTGGCTTAGATCCCCCCCTATGAGTGGCGTGCTTCTTCCATGCTTCATCTTCTATGCTTTCCATTTTTAATGTTTCTTCTTTCATTTTGTTCTTTAAGTGTTGTTAATGCCGTGTGAGTTTTAAGTTTGAATCCAACTCCCTTCTTCCTTTCATGAGCTTGAGAAATGAACTTCACAACTAGATAGCTTGCTATCTTAATGTCCAGTGGGAATTTTCAAAAAAAGATTTCTTAAACCACTTCACCATATTCATAACTCTAAAAGAAAACAAGATAATCCTTCATCATGAGGGGCCAAATAAAACTAGGCTTGTGGGCTAGACAAAGCTAGGCTTAGGGGCCAGTGCGAAACTAGGCTTGGGCCAGGCTAAACTAGGTTTGAGGGGCCAGATAAAACTGGGCTTGGGCTAGACTAAACTGGGCTTGAGGATTTCTAAGTCATTCATATGAATGAAGAGCATCAATCCGAGAAATATCAAAGAAGCAAAATAGAAAATTGACTTTCTATATTTCAATTGAAGAACTTTGATTCTTCATTATTCTCATGTTTCTTATAATTTTATGATTTCTATGATATGTTGACACATATGACTGTATGGATGAATGCATGACAAAAAAATTGTTTACTAGTCTACCTGTTATGTTTAGCTCAAGGTGTCAAGACCTTAGTGCCTACATTTAAACTTCTCTATGCATGAATGTATGATAACTAACTAGTTATGCTTTGACTTCTCCCTCCCCTCATTGTTTTTTTTAAGTGAAGAATGTCATCAATCCCGGGGTCTAATGTTTGAGATAAAATGACTATATGCTTGAATTTCTCTTTTATGACATTAGTGCACACATGCTTGAATTCACAAGTGGTAGAATTTTGGAATGATTGGGAGGAGACTGGGATAGTCACATGGGTATGTTCCTCACACACTTTTTATGAATCTTAGGACAGAAGAAACTGATAGATCCACAAAGTTTCCCCAGTATTGATATGCTCAAAAGGGTAAGAGGATAAAAAGAAACACGAGTTGTTTGATTCAAAATAGAATGGATATGGAAAGGATTGCCCCAATGATTCATTTTCTTTTTGCTTACTTTTAGCTTACTAATGGTATTCCTCTTTTCTTGATGACTCTTTTTTCACTCACTTTCTTTTTTTACATTTTTCTCTTATTCATTTTATTTCTTTATTTTTTTAGTGACCGTAATATTAGTCATGCCATCTTATTGCATAATTAAGCTTTCTGAAGACAAGAGCAATCATTTTTCAATCTGTGTGGACTTTTATTAAGCTTATAATGTGGCCATGGGTTGAAAGGTTTTGAAAATAATGATATCAAGGCCCATGTAAATGTTCGTTGGTTATTATCTTTTGAAACAAAGGCTATCATTTCGGTATTGCATCATCTATATATATCAACCTTTTTCTGAATCACTTTTTACTCCCTTTTTTTTTAAAAAAAAAAACTTTATCTTTCTATCTCAACTTTTCCTTTTTCCACGCCGTGTCATCTAAATTTTTGTGACTTTCCTTTTGACTTCTTTCCACCTTGATTCATATTATATGATACTTTTTGAATTCTTGCTTCTTGATTCAGAAATTTTTTATGCTTTTTGTTATGTACCATAATGACAACCTTGTTTGGGTATACTTCGAAGAAAACTTTGTTTTTTCCTTTTGGCTCAATGGGGTAACGAGGGATATTTTTTTTTCTCTTTTTTTTTTGAAGAAATATGGCCACACGTCATTTCAAATCCTGATTGCTTTATCTTAAAAAAGATTAACCATGCGATAGAAGTCAATGACCTCAACACGACTTACTTTTTCCTTCCTTCTTTTGTTTTTGTCCCTTTTCACCGAGACCACCCTCTCAAGCTTTCAATCTACCAGACCTTTTTCCTTCTTTCTTCTTTCTTCTTTTTCGTTTCCTTTTTTTTCTTTGAAAATATTTTTATCTGCCATAATGGATTCAGGGATTTCTTGACTAACACAAGTAGAGATAAATTTGGGAAATGTGCTCCAGTGTAAAAGTTTGTGTTTATTGCCTTGAGAGGATCAATGTGTTTAGGGCAAATCCTTTAATATTGGGAGGTCAGAAGACTAGTGTTTTACAAACAACACCCGCACATATGTCATAAAAGAAATATCAGCTTATCATTCATGAATAAAACACTTAATCGTCGAAAATAGTGGCATCCTTTAGTAATTCTTTCATTTTTCTTATCCATTTTTTTTAAACCCTCGACTTTGATGTTTTGCAAGAAAATAAATGGCTCAAAACACCATGATCTTGTTTTTGCTTTTTTATTTTATTTTATTTTTTAACAACACCTTCTAAGACTTGCTTAACCATAATGTGTGAAAGACAATCCAGTTATCTGAATGAAATATCAAAAAGATCACATTGCTCATTTTTACAAAAAACTCTCTTCAACGAAAATGTCTTCCTTCCTTGGCATGGATTTTCTTCAACTCTCAACATTGGGTTGTCCTTCTTCTAAGCTTAGCCATCCCGAATCTATCAACAACTACACCTTTTTCTTAAAAGCCACACATGCCTCCGTTGAATGACCTAACACCCCTCTATGGTAATCTCATTTGGTATTTGGATCATAATTCTTTGGATACGGAGGTTTAACAAGCCTGGTGTTGCAAACCTCTATCAAATTATCACGAAGAAGCTTTGGCAGGAGTTCTGTGTAAGTCATTGGAATATGAGTGAAATTCATAATATTTTTGTCCCGACTGTAACTTTCCTACACAATGGCCTGATTGGATTTTCAGGATTGAGATGTTTGAATCTAGACAATGGGGTGAGGATTAACTATTATTCCTTTCTTCTTCCCAGAATTAGATCCACACTCGTTCATATTTGCTACCATATTTGAGCCAAACGCAATTTTCCCATTTCTTATGCCAGCCTCAACTTTATCCCTAATCATGATAATATCAACAAAGTTAGTGGACACATTGCCTATTATGTGCTCATAAAATGGATATTGCAATGTGCTTATAAACGAGATTACCATCTCCTTATCACTCAATGGGGGTTCCACTTGGGCAGCCATCTCTCTCCATCGTTGATCATATTCTTTGAACATCTTTACCTCACCCTTAGTTATACTTTGCAATTGCATTCTGATGAGTGCGTATTTTTGCCCTCATTCAGTGTTTAATTCTGGGTATTTAATTGAATTTATGTGCTTAAAGAGTGATTTAATTGATAATTCTGATAATTAGGCTATTTGAGCTTGTGTGATAAAAAAGTCTTAAAAAGTGATTTTTAGTTGCATAAATTATTTTTGGATATTTTAACGTTTGTTGATGCAGCTGAAGTTAAGATTAAGCTTATTTAAAGGTGGGAAAATAAATTGATTGAAATTACAAACACCTTTTAATAAGGCTGAAATTAGCAAGTTCTGGAAAAATCACTTCTGCACCCCAGTTTTTACTTATACACTCCCCTCTTTCTAAATGGGTCTTACCAAAAACCTATTATGCACCCCTTAATATGTCTATTTACATCCCTCCTACCACTTAAACCCAACTCACCCAGATCATGCCATGTGGCAATCCCCAACTTTTAAATATGTCCAATTAAAACATTCCACATGGCATTAATCCTTGCAAACACATATGCACCAATTAGACACTGCCACGTCAACATCTCCTCCATCTCTCACATGAAACCCTAACCCTAATTTTCTCCTCTCCTTCCATCCCGCGAACCAGAATAGGTTCGCGCAGCCATTGCAGCGTCTTCATGCACCATAACGCACCACCACCACCGCGTTTGCACCGTGAGCCACTTCCGCCACCATTGTTCGACGACAGCCACAAGCCTCCATGAAACCCTAGCGTAGCCAAAGGAGGAAGAAACCCAAATTTGGGGAGAGAAGGAGCTGCCACGTGTCATCCTGTCATTGCACAGTCAAAGCGGTCAAAGTTGGTCAAATCTAGTCAAAAAGTCAAAGACTGTCAAAAGAGAAGGGTTTAACTGCAAATATTGATATTTTTGGATGTCTATGCAAAATTGGACTACAAGATTGAAAATGGACTATTTAGAAAATTAATACAAATATTATTTGGTGATAATTTATTAGATATCTTTAAATAATTAATTTATTTAATTATATCATAAATTATTTACCAACTATATTTGTCAAATAGTCTATATCTCTCCAAATATCTTCGAATATTTATCTTTATCTTTATTTTAAAAGATATTTGAGAGGTTTTAGCAATAGAAAAGCCTAGTCCAATTCCTATATAAAGAGACCAAAGAAGAAGCAGAAGAACAAGCTCGGGACTTAGGAGTTTTGGAACCTTTAGGGGTGCCTAATTTCGTTTTCTTTCACTCTCTTTTCTTCTCTCTATTCTTCTTTTTATTTTGTATTCCATCGATTGCTAAACTTTTTGGGTTGATTGCATTGTAATTTCTTAATTGGATTCTGAGGTTAAATCTATTAATTTCTTTGTTCTCTTTATTATTATTGAGGCTTTCATTCATCTATGTCTTTTATCTTTAAATCACGTAAGAAGTAATGATTTTAAATCTATATGCATGCTGGTCATATGAGTCCAAGGGTTTTAAATTGAATTGAGACTTTACTTTGACTTTATTTAGAAACTTTCATATGATTAAATGAGCTTTTACCAATAATTGAAACTTTACTTTGGTTAAAGGTATTTACTCTAACTACAATTAATTGAGACTTTACTTTGATTAATTAAGCTTTTTATTTGGTGAGGAGATAAAAGAATAGACATGATTAGGCATAGTAAATTTGATTGAGACTGTACTTTGGTTGAATTTACTATGGATAATCTAAAAGTTCTCACTTTTAATTGAGTTTGTACTTTGGTAAGAAGTGAGAACGCCAACAAATTTAATTGAGACTTTACATTGATTAATTTGTAAATCTATAACAATAATTAATTGAGCAATAATCTTTAGATAACCGATGATGAATCTATTTTGAAAAAGCAAAGGAATCAATCTATTTTCTTTACTATTGGTTTTTTATCTCTTTTTATCTTTCCTATTTCTTTATTGTTTATCTTAATTCACCTATATTTTTTATTTTATTAGACTAACTCTTTTGTATAGATTTTATAAGAACTAACTTGTTAAAAATCAATTTCGTGTTCGTTGAGAGACGACTTTGGGTTACTTTACCCTTTCTATTTTTTGACTACTTTCTTAACAATACTGAAGTTGTTATAGATAAGGAGTATTAATTTGATCGCGTCAACGACAGCGTTATCACATTCTATCAGGCGCCATATTGTTGTTATATTCATAATGTTTCAAGAATGCATTAGTCAAATCCTTCCATGAACGAATGTGAGCTGATTCCAGTTGCATATACCAATTCAATGTCGGGCCAGCTAAGCTTTCCTGAAAGAAGTGAATCAGCAACTTGTCATCATGTGCATAGGGAGCCATTTTTCTGCAGTACATGGTTATATGTCTCTTTGGGCCCTTTGTATTTTTCAAATTCTGGCACTTTAAATTTTGGCGGTATAACCACATCTGCAATTAAGCATAATCCTACCGCATCTCCAAACTCAAAACTTCCTCTGCCTTCTATGACTCTCAGTCTTTCCTCCAACATTTCTAATTTGCCCCTGGTATTTTCAACATCAACTAGCATGGTATCATGGGGTAAATAGTTCACCTCTGGTTGCTTTGTTGGCTCTTCACGTACTACATTTGATTCAACAATTCCTTGATTGGATGTGAAAATGAATGCCCCTAGTTCGTTTGCTTCCGTATCAATAGAGTTTCCAGCTTTTTGGGTGTATGTTTGCTTTGAGTCATCTTCAATATGGGGAGTGTACTTCAGAGGTTGACCAAATAGAGGTTGGATTATTTGAGCTCCTTGTTGTTGTGGCAAAACAGAAGTTTCTCCATTACTTTTCAATGCCTTCAAGGCCTCCAACATATGGCTCATTTGCTCCTTTAATTGTTGGATTTCAGCTTTCATCCCTTCATGAACTTCTCTTGTATTTTCCATGATCTCAGCAAGTCCTATCAGGTGTCATTATGTTTTTTTTATTAGCTTGTACCAATGATTGCAAAAATAAATGCATGAAGACTCACTATGTGTATACAAACAATATCAACCTACAAATGCATTATGCAACATTAATTCAAATGCATGCTATGTGTATGAAACTATGTACATCGCATTACGAATGAAAACTGAATGTTTAATGCAAACGATATATGTGCCCCCATAAGGTACTTATTCACAACACAAAAAGCTAATGAGAATCGTGATGCATTTATCTAAAACATGCATGATATGCGAATAACTTATGCAATGAGATGCAATGTATGTTTGTGCCTTAAGAGGCGTTCATCCACATGATATGTTGGTAAAATAATCATGCTCTCCATAAAACATGAATTACATGCAATACAAAATGACATGCCTAAGTCTAATGTGAGATGCAATGCATGCTTTATTCTTATTCATTCAATATATTGATGCAAAGATGATAAATTTGAAAATTATTTACATAGTATCATCAATAACAACAAGATTGATATGGAGGTATAAAACATGCTCCCACTTTGTGTCCTATTAGGTGTGGAGAAAACCTATTTTGGGTCTATGGCTTTTCATATGATTCTTCCAAGGATAACTTTAAATTATCTCACAGGCCTCTAGAGCTGAAGTCAACCTCAGGACATAATCCACAACAATAGGCGACCTAACAGATGTGGCATGTCAAGAGAAAGCAAACTCTAGATGAAGTCCTCACAATAGTTAAGTAGATCCGAGATCTAGCATAATAATCGTTGGACCTCCACTCCTTATGGGTAACTTAGGTCCAGGTATGGGACCCCCAAATATTAAAATGAATGCACTAGCCTACCATGTGTAGTGTGTGAAGGAAGCAACCTAAGACTACCCAAACCCACACCTGCAAAATAACTAGAAAATTCCCAGACAGATATAGCAATTGTCTTCTACCCTAGGGTTTAATAATTTCAACAATATAATCATATGAGTACATTAAAGAGTAAACATGGCATCAAGACAAACAAAGATAGATAAATATTCATTAAGTAAAACAAAAACAAGGGGAAAACGAATATATAAAAACAACATGCCTTTCACACATTTAACTAATAGGATCGACTCTCCAAAACGTTCCTAGTGGAGTCGCCATCTGTCGCAACCTAGATCGCGGCGAGACAGAGAAAATAATTTAAAAAGGTATTGATGAGTGCGTATTTTTGCCCTCATTCAGTGTTTAATTCTAGGTATTTATTTGAACTTATGTGCTTAAAGAGTGATTTAATTGATAATTCTAATAATTAGGCTATTTGAACTTGTGATAAAAATGTCTTAAAATGTGATTTTTAGCTGCATAAATTATTTTTGGATATGTTAACGTTTGTTGATGCAGCTGAAGTTAAGGTTAAGCTCATTTAAAGGTGGGAAAATAAATTGATTGAAATTACAAAACACCTTTTAATAAGGCTGAAATTACCAAGTTCTGGAAAAATCACTTCTGCAATCCATTTTTTTTTTACTTATACACTCCCCTCTTTCTAAATGGGTCTCACCAAAAACCTATTATGCACCCCCTAATATGTCTATTTACACTCCTCCTACCTCATAAACCCAACTCAACCAGATCATGCCATGTGGCAATCCTCCACTTATTAAATTAACCAATTCGAGAATGACACGTGGCGGCATCCAAGCACTCAAAATTTAGCGAACCAAATGGTGCCACGTCATCATCTTCATCTCTCCCATGAGAAACCCTAATTTCTCCTCTTGCACCATGGTAGCCACCGCCGTTCGCCGGAGCAGCACCTACAGACCTTGCGCCTGCCACCACCGTTAGTTCACGCTACACCACTGCAATTCCATCCTCCGTGCCAGGAACATATCGAAGCTGTCGCAAAGAACCACCACATTCTGCATTAACGCACCTGCAGCAACGGGGAACAGATTGGAACCGCGAACTCTTCGCCATCGTTAGCGCATAAGAACAACCTCCATGGAAGCCACCGCATCACGCTCAACAGCACCACCGTGACAGCCAATTTCCGTCTCCACACGAAAAAACACATGAGCGAACCAAATCTACGACGCGCGCCTGCACCTGCAACGCATCCAACCATCTTCACAGATCTGCACCGCGCACCGTCACCACCTGCATCCAAAACGTGAATCCACCTCGCTGGCAGCAACACCTTCAGCTCGACCCATGCCAGTGGAGAATCCAACAGTAGTCCGTGAGCCATCAACCTTCACGCCGAAGCAGCCACCATGGCAGCTGTCATTGCACACCAGTGCAGCCAAGGGAAGGAGGATGGAGGAGTGAAACCCTAATTCTAGAGAGAGAAAATGCACTGCCACGTGTCAACATCTGATAAGGCAGTCAATTGGTCAACAGGTCAACTAGTAAAAGTAGCAGTCAACTCTGGTCAAATTCTGGTCAAATATTCAAATATGGTCAAAGAAGAGGGGTTTAATTGCAAATATTGATAGTTTTGGATGTCTCTGCAAATTTGGACTGCAAGAAAATTAATGCAAATATTATTTATTAATAATTTATTATATATCTTTAAATAATTAATTTATTTAATTATATCATAAATTATTAACCAAACTATATTTGTCAAATAGTTTAGATCTCTCTGATATCGCTGTCGTTAGGCGATCAAATTATCACTACTTAACTTTAGCAACTTCAGTATTCTCAAATTAGTAGTGAACAAACTAGTTAGGGTTAAGATAACCCTGAGTCGTCTCACAACGAATACGAAATTGATTTCAAATATTTGACTCTTATAAAAATGCAATTAAAACTAGTAACCATGAAAATATGGGGTTTTGATAAGCAAAGAATAAATGACACGTAAATAAAATATTGTAAAAATAGTAATAGTAAATAGTTCAATTCCACTGCTCTTTCAAAATAGGATTCATCATTAGTTTTCTAAAGATTATTGTTATTGATTCCTTGTTTAAGATTTCAAATTAATCAATGTAACTTCTTAATTAATTTGTTGACGTCCTCACTTTTAATGAAAGTAACTTCTCAATCAAAAGTAAGAACTTTGTAGATTAGTCCTAGTAAATTTAACCAAAGTAACTTCTCAATTAAACATTACTAGTCCTAATCATGTCTAGTCTTTTAGACCTTATATCTAGTAAAACGTTAATTAATCAAAGTAACTTCTTGATTAATTCTAATCTAAGTTTCTACCTCTAATCAAAGTAACTTCTCAATTATTAGCAAAAACTCATGCAATCATATGAAAGTTTCTAAAAATTAATCAAAGTAACTTCTTAATTAAAATTCAAAAACCCGTAGACTCATATGATTGTTATGTTCTTTACATTTAACACTATGCTAACTTGCTATAATGTAAAAATCATTGCTTTAACTAGATTAAGAACTAAAAGACATAGATAAAAAATAAATCTCAACAAGAATCAAAAGAACAAATAAATTAATTCATCTAACCTAAGAATCCAATTAAGAAATTACAGTGGAATCAACCCTAAAAGCTTAGCTCTCCATGGCTTGGATGGAATACATGATAATATGATGAAGGAAGGAAAAATAAAAGAAAAGGAAGAATGAGATATGTGGTGGATGATGGTATCTCCAAAACCAGAGAGCTGCTAAGTGTGTAAGTTCCCCCCTTTTGCTCCCTTAAGTCTCTTTATATAGGCTTCAACTAGACTTTGGGCTTTATTTGTCGGTTGCTATAATCTTTTATTTTTATTTAATTAATTAGCAACTTAATTTCTGTCCAATTTCTAATTCTGCCCCTCTTATTTAACCATTTTTGCAGTTTTGACCAGAGTTGACTGTTGGCTTTGACCAGTTGACCAGTTTGACTGTCCAATAGCAGCCTGACACGTGATGCAGAGAGTCTCTCTCAAGAATTAGGGTTTGCTGCCCCTATCCTTGTTGTTGTCGCAGGTGCAAGGTGCAATGACGACTGCTACGTTTCTTTGGCAAGGATGTAGCTGCATCAATGGTGGACGACGCGGTGGTGGTTGCTGCGCGGAACCTTGACGAGTTGTAGATCTGTGGTGAATGTGTGATGGCTGTGCTCCATGGATACGGGATAGTGCAGATCCAATGGTTACGCTGCTGCTTCGCGTTTCTTCTTCGCTGCTGTAGGTTCGTTTTGGTGCGAGGTTCACTTACTGGTGTTGTTCGAAGGTGGTCCTGCTGCGAACATGGTTGTAGGTGCGGTACAAAAATGGAGGTTCTCGTGTGAAGCCGCTGCCATGGTTTCCTTGCGGAGAAGATGACTTGCGATGGTGGCTGCAAGATGTGTGGAGGCGCTGCAATTACGGATGAAGATGGTGGTTCACGGTGGCGTGAGGTCCGTGAATGGTGCAGTTGCGGCGTGGTGTAGTGGTGGTCGGCGAGGTTCAGATGCGTGAAGGTTGAGGAGATGATGGAGGTTGCAGGTGCGGTGGAGATGGAGAAGCATGGTGATGATGGTGCGCGATGCCTCGCGATGGTCGAAAACTACGGCGGCTGCCGTGGAGGGTCATGGTGGCGGCTAGGGTTTGAGGAAAATTAGGGTTTCTGTTTTGGAGATGAAGATGATGACCTGGTAGCCTTCCATTGGACAGCTTGTTAATGCAAGGATTGTTGCCACATGACTTGTTCTGGTTGGCCAATTTTAAAAGTTAAGGATTGCCAATGGCAGCTTATGAGTGAATAAAGTTTAAGTGGTAGGAGGGGTGCAACTTAGTAAAACTGGGGGTGCAGAACAGGTTTTTGTGGTCCACTTGCAGCAGGAGTGTGCAAATAAAATCTGGGGGTGCATTTAGCTCCTGATTTATTCTTTTCCAGAATTTCCTGATTTTGGACTCATTTTGTAACTTTGAATATTTCAAATCCACACTATTAATGACCAAAAATAAATTCCAGCTGCATTAACAAACGTTAGAATATTCAATAATATTTTATGCAACTAAAATCAATTTTTACGCCATTTTTACCAAACTTACTCAATAATCCAATAATCACAAATCCTAATTAAATCAATCTTTAAGCACAGAAAATTCAATTAAATCCCCAAATTTAAATATTAAATGAGGGCAAAAATTTGAACTCATCACTTGCTAAAAAGTGAGCCGGGTTGGATAGACTCACTAAATCATCAACTCGTGGTGGGTCGAACCGGGTCAAGCCGGGTTACCCATTTTGACAGCTCTACATATTATATTCAGAACAAAATAATATAATGTTTCTCAATATATAAATTGTACAACATTTCATCATTTTAAGATTTCGCATTGAATAATACAATTCAATTCACTCACTAGTTTTATTTTTAATTTGCTAATATAAAGTAAATGAATGAAGCCCCAACAATAGTTAACAAAATAATTTCTGAGTATTAATTACAAATACAAATATTTTTATTTTCCTTTAATTTAATTAATTTTTTTAATCTCATCATATAAAAATTATATTAATTAAAATAATGTTAAATTTTGAATTAAAATAATTATGACTTATTAGTTAATATATATATATATATATATATATATATATATATATTTTAAGTCACTAAAAAAATATAATTTTACTAGGGGTTTATTATTTGGAGTTATAATAACCCCTACTAAGACATAAATATAAAAGGGGTTTTAGAAATCTTCCTTTAAGTTTCATGAGTTTTATAAAAACCCCAGTAAAATTTAATTTCTAATTTTTTATATTTTATTTTCACTCAAAAACTTGGAAACAACTCCTCACGTTCCCTCTCATCTCCTGATCTCCCGTGCCTCTGATCAAAGTTTCTTCACTCTGATTTCATATGGCAGTTCCTCACCGCCATCTCTGCCATCAAATTTTCTCATCAAGACGAAGCAACTATTCTCTCAATCTATCATCTCTCGATATCCGCGTGCCTGTCATCAAAGTTTCTTCACTCTGATTTTCATATCGTGGTTCCTCACTGCCATCTCCGCCATCTCCGCCATCAAATTTTCTCATCATGACGAAGCAACTCTTCTTTCTGATTTCTTCCTCTTAGTGTTCATCGATCTATCGATTGTGCCTCACCGTTCTCCCTGCTTTCAATTTCTCCTTTGCTTTCAATTTTGTGTGACTGCTCTTTCGATTTCATCACATGCTTTCATTTTCATCTCATTCAATTTCGTTTTCCATCTCTCACCAAGAAAAACTCGCGCTTCCAGCAGCACAAAACACTCATCTCCTCTCCATTCTCCGTTCCCAGTGTCGGTTGTGAGCTGTAAGCTTAAATTACCACACTTTGGGTAAAACATTCTGTGAGAATAGAAGTCCCACATTGGTGGGAACTTAGTTTGGGATTTACTTTTTATGTTATAAAAGGGAGCCTATTGTTTCTTTAGGGATCATCCCAAAGTCTTTCTTTTCTTTCTATTTGCTTTAGTGAGTGAGAGAAAACAAGAGAGAAT
>Ga0214543_1009948_pt1 | contig 14440 bp, 11 predicted proteins | sample CNSS2metaG_FD_160094 | JGI IMG/M metagenome (GOLD analysis project Ga0214543, IMG submission 160094) | Root nodule microbial communities from cowpea collected in UCLA plant growth center, Los Angeles, California, USA - CNSS2 | ecosystem: Host-associated > Plants > Roots > Nodule | place: USA...
TATTTTTTATATATATATATATATATATATATATATATATATATATATATATATATATATATAAAGTAATTACTCGAATTTCTTTTTCAGTTGTTATATTAGATGTTGAAAAATCTTTCTCTTATTTTCTTTTAAAACCCAAAATTCTCTTACTAAAAAACAGTAATTCACTTTTTAAAATCTCATTCTCTTTCTCAAATACTATCTATCAAGAACATGTTCCATTAAATTTTTGGTCAATGTTTGATCTTGTCTCCCAAACAAGTAATTATAATCATATATATATATATATATATATATATATATATATATATATATATATATATATATATATATATCTTGTTAACTAGTTTCCTTATGACATTGGTTAAGGATAATTAATATACATGAGATCCTACTGTAAGACCTTCTTATTTCAGCCCCAATCTTTAAGGGTTGCCCCAAAATCTTATGGGCCTAAGGGTTGGCCCATAAGGAGCTAAATGACCCAAATATGCCCTAACCCACCCATTCTTTTCATTTCAGAAAAATAGTTCTCCCTTACTTCCTCTTTCAGCAACTGCGAACCTCTACTAGGGTTTGATTCCTACTCCTCTCCAAGCAAACTCAAGCTCTTCCACTCCATGTAAGTTGCTTCTGAGCTCGTAATGGTCCTCCTCTAGTGTTATTTTAGCATTTCCTTGAGACTAATCCCAATGACCTCGTTATGTTCTGTTCCACTTTTTTTTCAGCTTCATATTTTGTTCCTAGAACTGCTCCGCTCCATTGTTCGGTGTCGAGGTTGCGTCGGGATGTTCTGCTAGCTTATTTCCAAGTAAGGGTAAGCTATGGATCTGTTGTTTAAATCCGCTTCTTGCTCATTTGCCACTGTTTTCATGAATGTATGGTTGTTGTGCTATTGTAAAATGTTGAATGGACGTGTATTGTTGTTTGGGGTATGATTGTATGGTTGTTGCAAGAAGAACAGTGGCGAGACCTAGCGTTCTCGCCCAAGCGACCCAGTCTCTCCTAGGGACTTGCAGAAACAGGTATGAGCTCGCGCTCGAGCTCTCGCTCGGGCGGAAAGCTCTCGTTTTGAGCAAGACACCATCTCGCTTAGGCGAGAGAGACTCGCCTAAGCGAGGACCCGTGGGGGCTTAAGGCACGTTGCTGCATGTGTAGCACAGGCGAGGAACCTCGCCTTTGGGTGAGGAGTGTTTCGCTCAGGCGAGTAGTGGCTCGCTTAAGCGAGAACTCGTGAGTCTCATAGGGCCCCTGTTGACAGTCTCGCCTAAGCGAGAACCTGCAGCTTGAGTGAGACTGGCATGAGATTTCACTCCATGACTGTTCCTTCCATGCTTTTGGGTTGTTAATTGTATGCTTGGCTTGGTATACTCTATCTTAAGTATGAAATGTATGATTATGCTTATGAGACTTGATTATATGGGCTGAAATGTTGAGTTAACATGAGTTTGGCATGAACTGAGTATGAGATGGTTGGTAATTAAGGTGGCATGGTATTGAGATGAAATGAAATTCTATATACATGGTTTGGGAAGGAGGAGTTGGTATGGATTCAACATTGATTATGAATGAGGATTGGTTATAAAGGTTGACATGAGATTTATGTGCTTAATAAATATTACTTGATTGATTGAGTATGATTGGTCTGTGGTACGTAATTCCATGAGCCTCGAGGTGATACCTTATGGTGGTGCTTTAGTGGTCGGGACGTAATTCCATGACCCCTGTTAGTGGGAGTTCATGGTGGTGTCCCATCTATATAATTTGGTAAGGATTCAAGGTAAGGTTGCACCTGACACTCTAAGGAGTCAGTTAGTCTCACGTAGAGCGGACTGACTCTTGTGGTGAGAGTAGTAGAGGCCTGAAACTCATTAAGGGCTAACCTTGTGTGTGGGGGATTGAGGGATTGTGACACTTGTAACACTTAGCTCGGGGGTGAGCAGAGAAATCCACCACAAGTGTAAGCATCTGCTGAATCCGACTAAATTATACGTATCTGGATAAGTCGTGTCGAGACTTAGTGTATTGTTTGGAAGGTCATAACATGCTTGGATGATGTATGTATAATTGACAGTGAAAGTGTATCTGATTGCATGATAAAACTATTTTGGCTCTAGCTTACCCTTCTGTTATTTGTTGTGTGTTCTGCTGTGTGGTTCTCTCTTTTGCAATGATCATCAACTTATTGATATGAGCATATGCGAGGAACACCCGTGGTCAACAGGGAGGTGATGGTTCCGCTGCATAGCTTGTTTGGGATGAATTTTGTTAGTTGGGCTCTCCTTTAGGGCTTTGGCCCATGTGACTTTTGCTCTTGGACTTTATTTCCAAATACTGTTGTTTTATCATTGTACTTGTTTGACATCATTGGTGTGCCCTTTTTCTTTTCGAACTTCCTTTCGATATTGTAAGGAGTAAAGTTTAAACTCCTAGTTTGTGTTTCTATATTATTTTGTGTGACACTTCCTTTTATTAGCTTTATTAATTAAATGGGGTGTTACACCTACAAAAATACATAGGTAAGTGTAATATTAAATAAAATCTGACCTAATAACCATTAATGCAACTTTATTTTCTTTAAAGGACAAAAATGCCCATAAATATTATACATTTGTATTTAATATTTTATTTAATGTTCACAAATAAAAGTTAAAATCTAGTTAAATAATAAAATAACTATATTTTAATGTTACTAAAAATTAAATATAATTAAATATAAGAAAGTTTAAATTAACACAAAACCAACAAAAAATAGTATTAAACATCTAAAAATATTAAAAAAACATAAAAAAGTATAAATTAACAAAAAACCCAACAAAAATAATTAGTGTTAAACATAGAAAAATGTTACAAAAAAAGTACAATTAAAGTGTCAATTTGATACTTAATTGATTTTTTTTTCTTTTTAGTAAAGACCTTAAAAATTCCATAATCTTTATTTTATAACAGTAAGTTATTGTCTAAAAATTTAAAAAAATATTTTTGTCTTTCTAAAATTTATTATGTACATTTATACTATTTTAATTAATGTATTTAATTATTTTAACTTTTAATATAAAAATGATGATATCAAAACATATTTATTATTTCTTAAATAATATCTTAATGCACCGGTTAACATTCTCTCATTCATATATATATATATATATATATATATATATTAATTCTTACAAACTTTATTTTACCTGTAAATTCTAATATGTTCCGTTCCTTTTGAATTCTGATCTCTTTTCGAACTTTCCAACCGTTAGTTTACTCTTAATGACCAGATTCATGCCATTAATGTTTCTAATCTTAGATGTGATGGGAACCACTCACATATTTAAGCCACTTTACCGACTTTTATTCATTCATAACTATAAAAATATCTTTCTGTCTATTTTTTTCTCTGCTCGGCATTATTGCATTATCTGCAAGCACCGTGGTCTACGGTTTCCAACCATTTCACTTGATATCATGTTGTGCTTATTAAAATCACCATGCAATTCTTATCTTATTACAATATAATAATCAAGAATACGATGAATAAAATATGAGTTTTATAACATGGCAACAGAGGAAAAACCAAAAGCAGATTGGACCAATCATTTAAGACGACAAATACTGAGAGGACCAAAAGCAACACAGTAACCGATGCTTCCGCCGAGCTACAAGCTCATCCATCATCCCCATGTGACCCCTTAATCAAACACAAACAACTCTCGTTTCCATGTTAGTTAAATGCACCTTCAGCAGTAATTAGGGAAGAAGAATTGGATTTCGGAATTCCAAAGCTGCAATCTTTTTGTTTCAAAGGATTTATTAAGATAAAACTAAATATATCCCCACTTGTTCATGTTCTGCTGCAAAAACGAGATGATAACAAACCTCCACCTTTCTTCATCTCTTTGGTTTCACTTCTTCGCAGACCAGAATTGGAAAGACCTCTCTCAAGAACTTCTTCAAACCTAGGTTGCTGTCTTTCCGTAAATTTTTTTATTTTGAAAGAAATGTCAGAGCAAAAGAAACCCCCCAAAAGCAGGGTTTTCTTTGTTGGGATGAAGCTTCTGCACAAACCAGGGAACAAGCCTCTACAAGAGAAAAACAGTTTCTTTCATACATATTACAAATGGGTTCTTTGGCTTTCTCTCTCCCTCTATTTCTTCACGTCCTATCTCATCACCACCAACCCCAACACGGCACCAACCTCTCCAAACACATCGTCCCATGTTTCAAACTCCGAGTCCCACGCTGTCCCCCGTGCCGTTATCGACTCCACAACCAACTCTCTAGGTGGCGTAACATTACACACTCGTCAGCATTTTCAGCTCACTAATGGTTTAGTTTTGGAATTTATTTCTACTCGTTTCGTTGCAGGGGTGTTGAAGAATCTGAAGATGTTCGTGTACGAGCTTCCTCCTAAGTTCAACACTGGTTGGCTCGCAAACAAGAGGTGTAGCAATCATTTATTCGCGTCGGAAGTGGCCATCCACAGGGCACTGTTAACGAGCGAGGTTCGCACGTTTGACCCTTACGAAGCTGATTTTTTCTTCGTACCCGTTTACGTCTCTTGCAACTTCAGCGCCGTGAACGGTTTCCCCGCGATTGGGCACGCGCGTTCTATTATCTCCTCCGCCGTCAACCTCGTGTCCACGGAATACCCTTTCTGGAACCGCAGCAAGGGACGCGACCACGTCTTCGTCGCTTCCCACGACTTCGGTGCGTGTTTCCACAGCCTGGTAAAATGCCAATGTCCCACATCGGTTGAGTATATTGTCTGATAAAGTTAGTCGTTTTTCTGATTGACTTTTGTGCTTTGAAGGAGGATGCGGCCATTGCTAATGGAATACCCCAAATTTTGAAGAACTCCATTGTGTTGCAGACATTCGGCGTTGTTCACAGGCATCCTTGTCAAGACGTGGAGAACGTGGTGATACCGCCTTACGTTTCGCCGGAAAGTGTACGGAGCACGCTGGAGAATTTTCCGGTTAACGGCCCGCGAGAAATTTGGGTGTTTTTCCGTGGGAAAATGGAATTGCATCCTAAAAACATCAGTGGACGGTTTTACAGCAGGTAATTACCAGTGACCCCACTAATCATTAATTAAACAAATATTAATTTAGTCAAATCATTGACTAATGATGCGTTTTGGTTGAAAAAGAATTGACCGTTTTCTTTTCCGATTTCTTTTTTCTGTGAAGGCGAGTGAGAACGGAGATTTGGCGGAAGTTCAACGGTGACCGGAGGTTTTACCTGCAGAGGCACAGGTTTAGCGGTTACCAGTTGGAAATTGCTCGGTCGGTGTTCTGTTTGTGTCCGTTAGGGTGGGCTCCGTGGAGTCCGAGGTTAGTTGAATCCGTTGCGTTGGGATGTGTGCCGGTTATTATTGCGGATGGGATTCGGTTACCGTTTTCCTCCACCGTGCGTTGGTCGGAGATATCGCTGACGGTGGCGGAGAGGGACGTGGGGAAGTTGGGGAAGATTCTTGAGCGCGTGGCAGCGACGAACCTGAGTGACATTCAGAGGAACTTGTGGGACCCGCGGACGAGGCAGGCCCTACTTTTCAACGAGGAGATGGAGTATGGCGACGCCACGTGGCAGGTTCTTGTTAGTTTGAGTGAGAAGCTCCATAGGTCTCATCGAAGGTCTTCGGCTAGTGACGAATCAGAGAGTGACACGTGACACTATATTTTCAACGTGGATGTTAAATTGCATTGGCTGACATTTTTTTGTGTATATAGATTATAGATAGATGATAATAGGAGTAGATTAAATAAATTATTGTTATTCTTTACTCTTTCTTTCTGAGTTGTGAGGAAGAGTTTTTGGAGTTGCGACAGCGACATGATTGAGTGGTGTGTCAGAACTTTTTAGTGTTTTTAATGAAAAATTTGTGAAGTAGTGAAGGTATCAGTGGTCACTGCTTCACGATATGAATGCTATGGTTTTTCTATGGCTATGGCTGTCAAAATCAAATGTTGAAGAGAGAGAATCCAATAATGTTTCATAGCTTCAATTATTTATTGGCTTTCATCATCTCGGTTTCGTGACTTGCCTTAATTAACCCATTAAACTACTCATAAAAGATTGTAAGCAAATTCTGACACTACAATTTTTATTTATTTTTTAATTTTGGATATAATGTTCATATGATCCCTACCTTTTCATGGCAGTGATGTATATATAGGCTTTTGTATGCGATAAATCATAGTATTAATTTGACTAAAAAAAAGGTATTGTCATTCTTTTTTGTATTTACTTTTATTAATTAAGCAATTTTTTCAAACGAAATGGTTTATTATGTTTAAATGCAATATTATATGTTTAAAACTCATTAGCATCTAACATTGAAAAATATAACTTTTAAAATACCGATGTACAGTGTTATTTTATTGTAATAATATAAACTTATATTTTTCAAAACATGTTAATAAAATTGTATTATATTTTTTTATTACGAGATTATGTAATTTATATATAAATATGAGAAATTTTAAAATAATATAATATTAGTTAAAGAATTATAATATTGTTTCTATTCATTTTCTTTTAAAACTGTTTAATAATTTTATGGTCAATAAATAAAAATCAATTTAAATCGAATGTGAATATTAGTTTGATTATTGTTTGAAATTCTAAACAGATAATAAATAGAAAATGAATAATTTGAGTAACAAATCATAGATTCCTGAGTTACAAATATGATAAAAAATATAAACCTCTTATCTTATACTAAAATCTTTGATCTTTTAGTTAAATCAAAATCTCTTATAATACTACTATATTATTCTATCGATCTCTATGGTAAAGATTCATTTAAAAACTACCAATATATTCTCTGATATATTTATGTTAAAATTGGTTATAATCTTCCAAATTTTTGAAAACAAATATCTTAGTTAATGATTTTTTTTTTTTAAATTGATCATATTTTTATCTAAATTCTAAAAACTAAAAACACAAGTCAATCCTCATGGTATTTAACTTCTTTAGAAATATATATATATATATATATATATATATATATATATATATATATATATATAATTTGATTATTTTTATACATTACAAAGAATAAAAAAAAATCCATAATTAATTCAGTGAGGTTATCACTAGAATGAAAAATCAGTTAAGATATTATTGTTAAAAATTCATACAATGGCACCCGAGATTCATTTATAAATATACGAAAACGTCACATTTTCATAATCTTTTTTTCTGCATTTGTAACATGGCGCATAGGGATCAATCCAGAAACAAAAACCTAGCATTAGGTTCAGATGAAAGAAAGAGGAAGAGAGGTATGCTCCAATCACGATTTCACATCCTATCTTTTATATGCTTCTTTTATATATATAATTTGTTAAAGATTTCTTATAAAATTGTTTTGACGTGAGAAGATTTTAAAAATTATTTGATTGTTGTCAAAATTTGAAACTGACTTATTTCCTTTTAATTCCTATATTTTTACAGACAGAAAAATAAAAATCAAACAACAGTTTGAGAGAGTCTATGAAGAAGAAGAAGATGAATATGAAAAGAAGATCAGAAAACTGAAAGTAGGGCTTCAGAGAGTCTCTGAAGAAAGAGATGAGTGCGAAAGAAAGATCAGACAACAGAAAGTTGAGCTTGAGAAATTTTCTGAAGAAATGGAACAACTGAAAGTAGAGCTTGAAGAGGTTTATGAAGAAAGGGATAAATATTATGAACAACTATTGGACATTATGAAGAACATATGCAACAATATATAAGAATATAGAGACACTTATTTTAAATGATTGTTTGTTGACACTTTATTTGATTCCTTCTAAGAATTTAATTTGCGTGATTGTTAATACATTTTTATTATTTTTTGAGAGATTGGAGCCTATAATGATCGCACTTAATGAAATGTCAAATTGAATCAAGTATCTGCTTCAGTTAATTACACTAGTTTAACAAGATCAATTAATATTTTGAATTTATTAATTCATTTTAGTTTGCAAAGTTTTTTCTTTAATTAAAAACTAAAAAATAATATAAAAATTAAAATGTTTATATTATAGTATTCGAAAGATAAAAATATAATATAATTACAACATAAATCATTAATTTATACATTGACTTATAATCCTAATTTTTAGTGGAACATAATACAACTTTCAATAATTTGTTATTTCATCCGCATAACACCATATAAGAGTAGAGGAAAAAAGTTGAGTGAGTGAAAAACAAATTATAAAACATATTTAATTTGTTAGATGTTCAGGATTATGTTATGTCAATAGTTAAATATCACAACATATCTTAGATTTGATACGATGGACGTTCGAATAGATTATGCATGGGAGATATTTTCGGTGATTTTGGAAGATAAAATAGATATAAAATATTTTTATTCTAATTGATTAAAACCTTTCATGTTTAACGGAGACTTTAAAACTTTAGTTAACTTTGTTAATAATTACGGTCAATTTTGAAACCTGCATAAAATATTGTAGGTTTTATAGTTTACTCGTCTATGAAATACAAAATCAAACACAAAAAAAAAAAAACAAATATTTGTCCTCCAACTCTGATGTATCCGACTTAAAAAAAAGTATAATTAGTCGTAACGTACCAGTTTCGTACGAATGTGTCTAAATGGTATCCGTTTTTAACTTTGCATCTACTTAGTACCCAAATTAGTTAATTTGCATCAATGTAGTCCATCCCGTTAAGTTTTCAGAAACGCCGCCGTTAACGGAACAGTGATGTGGCATTGCAGAACGGATACGTGTCAATGAGAATAATTGTACAGTGGCAATGGGTGGGTAACGTGTCATGCCCTATTTCAATTGATTGTCCCCATTGAAAAAACCCTAATTTCCCATTCCCATGTTCATCTTCTTCTTCATTGTTGGATTGGTGCAGTGACCGTGAAGCTTATTTGCTGCAGGGGTCAAGTCGCTAGCGATTAGGGAAATGTCGCGTGGTTTTAGTCATCCATGGTCGTCTTATTAGTGTGGGTCACATAATCACAGTGTTTCTTCTCCTGGTACTATATCTGGGTCAGTGGGTGGAACACCACATTGCCATTGCGGGGAGATTGCAGTGTTAAGAGTTGCAAGAACAACGAAGAATTGTGGGAAACAATTTTGGGGGTGCGCTCACTACAAGGTTTGATATATGACTTTTATTTTCGTTTGGGCTGAGTTTTGTTGTTGAAAATCATTTTTTCTTTGTTTTTTGTTAATAGCGGAGTGTTGGTGAAGATTTCAAAGGCTGCAACTACTTCAAATGGTGCACTGAAGATAATGGGGATGAAAGAGATGCAACCATTGCTAGACAGAGCCAAAGAATACGTCAACTGGAGAAAGATTTGACTGATTCCGAGAAGTGGTTGATGTACTTGTTTAGGATAATTGGGTTGTTGGGTTTAATTGTCATCCTTCTTCTGTTTGTATTATTAAAAAAATAGGATGGTTTAACTTTTTACTTTGATGTTCTTGTTTTGTAAAATCCGTGAAGGTTTAACTTTTTCAATGGTTAAATATGGTTTGTATTTGGGTATGTACTTTGTGTTCAATGAAGTTGTAATGAATGATTATTAAATGAATTGGAAGTGAAATTGTTGGTGATGAAAAGTGTGTTCAACTTGTGGTTACATCTTAAAATTTAATCTCCTGTAATTAATTGGATGCATATAGAAGATGAACCATAACAGTAAAGATGGATGAAAATGCATTCATTAAACTAGAAGTGAATATCATGTGCTGAGTACATAACCTGGGCATATCAAAATAATTTGTCTTTCAAAATAAGCCCAATATAAACCAAGTAGTCAATTACAAATTACACTTTAAAAAACAAAAAGAAGGTCCAAATTCTTCAAGAAAAAACATTCAGTTTCTGAATCATGGCTTCCATATTGGGCCCCTTTTAAATGCCAATTTCGGTCTCTGATTAGTACGTGGAGGTGGTGCTTGACTTTGTTGTGTTGCACCCGGTTTAATTTGAGGTGTTGGAATAGTTGTTGGAATTGGTTGCTGAATTGGTTGTTGTGGTCCAGGAGGAGCTTCTGTTGGGGGCTGAATTGGAGTATTATTTGGTGCTTCAGCTGTGGACTGAATTGGTTGTTGTGGTCCAGGAGGAGCTTCTGTTGGGGGCTGAATTGGAGTATCATTTGTTGCTTCAGCTGTGGACTGGATTGGGGGTTGTGTTCCAGGACTCTCAATTGGTGGTTGTGATTGCTGAATTGGTTGTTCTGTTCCAGGTCCTTGTGTTGGTGGTTGTGATTGTTGACTGCTCCTTTGGGGCTTGGGGACAACCATTTCTTCTATGACCTATTTGTCTGCATATCCCACACCTTTTTCTAGTCCCACCTTGTCTCAGTTGTGTAGAATCCTTATGCAACTCCCAACTCTCAAGTCTTCTCTTTTTTTAGGTCTCCCTGATAATATCCTCTTTGGTGGGGGCAAAACATCAATATTTGAATTCATCTCCCAAACCATAGGTCCATTGACTGGATATATCAGTGGAATATATGTTTCCTCATATGTTGATTTCAAAAACCAGTGAGGTATATGTTGCTCTATATTGATATTGATGAACCTCATAGCAGTGATTGAGTGGCAAGAGGGTATTCCCGTGATTGTCCATTTTCTACATATACACTCCAATTTGTCTAGGTTGACCACGAACTTGTCACCAATCATGGACACGTGGTTAACCTCAAACAATTTCTCTCCAGCCCAACTACCAAAACAAAATATAACAGTTAAAATCTGAAATATACACATTAAATAACATCATATTTTATGGAAACATAACTAACCAAGGTATCCAATATTTTGTCTTCTCTAATTCGTTATCCAGTCTGTTTTTGATTTTGGGGCAGATGGAACCTTCAGCCTTTTTAATGTTGACTCTATTTTTGACTCATCTCTTCATAAGATAAATTCTAATGTCTTCCATCATGGTGATGATTGGCTTACTTCTTGCATTGATGATTGTACTGTTAAATGCCTCGCTCATATTGTTCATCAGTGTGTCACATACTGTCTGCCCTATGAACCTGGACCTAAACCAAAATCTGTCACACCAAAGCAAAATGAGTACATAAAACTTAATATTGTTCAATCAGAAAAACATGAATAACTTGCCTTGGAGGAATGGCAATAAGATGTTTAAAGGCATTTTCATTCAACTTTTTCATGTCTCTCATTGTGGCCTCTCATGCTTGAGGGTGAGTTGTTGCAGCTACCTTCCATAACAGTCTTTTAAGGTTTTTGCCAGGAAATTTCTTGCGGAAATTTGCATATATGTGTGTCGCAACCGGAATCGCGACGGGATGACGAACCGAAAAAGAAAACGAGTTTGAAAGAGATTTGGAGTCGCCACCACAGTTATTTATGGAAAATTATGGAAAACCGTAAAGATAAGACAAGTCTGCGAAAAACCAGATTTTGGATCCGAGAGTCGGTTACGCGTAGGGAAGGTGTTAGCATCCTACCGCGCCCGCCCGAGGGCGGTACCTTTAATTAAAAAAGCGAAGTTGATGTGGTTTTCAAAATATTAATTTTCCCCAAAAATAATAAGACAAAAATGCTAAAAAGAAACAAATATATTTTTTTAATTTTTTGGGCCCGACAAGGATTGACCTTGGTCCTACGTATTCTCATTCAAGATGAGAAATCAGGGTTACGTAGTTCTTTAAAAAAGATGTAGTTGTTTGAAAATGTTCATGTTTTTATATTTTGAAATTTTATATTTTTTGAATTACTTGAAAAAATAGTGTCACACGACGCGAAGGGCCGGACATACACCAAAAGAAAAGAAAATATTTTGGTATTTTTAGAAAATAAGTGTCACACGGTGCGAGCGACTGGACATACACAATAAAGTAAAAGAGGACATTTTTATCTTTTAGATTTTTTTCTATTTTTTTTGCAATTTTGATAATTTTCAAATATATTTGTTCTTTTTGTTTTTTTAAATAAAATAAATAAATAAATTTATAAAAGGATAAAATTATTTTAAAAAAGGATAAAAGTGGAAAATAAAATATGGGGGTACATGAGTAATTAGTGGGAGGTGCATGAAGTAAATGAGGTGTCTTTATCAAAAGTGGGGATAAAAATAAAACAAGTCTAAAATAGGAATAATACACAAATGAGTGGTGGAGTTAGTGAACTTAGGGGTGCAGGAAGTAGTTACTAGAGGTGTGTGTAGTGAAACATAAATTGCAATCAGTAACAACAAAGGGTCAAAAACAGGCCCAAAACAAACAAGAGATATGGGAGTGTGCTGAGATTAAAATGGGGGTGCAATGGAGAAAATAAACAAGTCCAAAACATAAAATTGCAGGTGCATGCAGTGTGGGCAGGGGTGCGAAGATTGAAAGGGGGTGCGCGCAGCAGTTCAGCTCTTCCTAAAACCAACTAAAACCCTAATCTCTTCTTAATTCGTAAACCCCATCCAACATCAGGCCCCCTTCTCTCGAGCAGCTGCCCATTCCGTCGAACCTCCACCTAGCCGCACTAACGACCTCCGCCGGAGGCTTCACCGGCGACACCATCGCCCTTCACTCCACCTCGCGCGAAACGTTCCTGCACCGACTCCTTCGCTTCTCCATTGCGTTCCAAACAGGGGCTGTACCGATCCTCTTCATGGCCGCGTGGTCTCGCTTGCCGGATACCGTCGTCAGCGGGTTCAGCCACCTCAAGGTCGTCGTCGGTCCTGCCGTCACCGTCGAGGGAATCGCGACGCCGCTGGTGCGCGAGGACTCCGCGGCTCCTCACCACGCGACCATCCCTCATCCACTCTCGCGACCACACGCGACCACACTCCTGTTCAGAGCTTCGAATCGCCGATTCTCTTGGTTTTCTGTTTCTAATTTGAGACGCGATTGTTTGGCGTACTGTGTGAGATTGGTTGGTTCGTGGTGAAAAGTTTGGTTTGGGTTACGGCGTGAAGAAGATGATCGAGAGGATGTGAATCTGTTGTTCTAAGCATGTGGGTTCTGGTTTTGGGTTTCTGTTCTCTCTAGTTTTTGTGCAGGTGAAGGAAGAAGATGAAGAACGAAAAGTTAACTGATGGTGGTAGAGTGCGTGTTGGTGGCAGTGAGTATGGTGAAAGGTTAGGTGATAAATTGTTGACGGGGATGGAGAAAATGGTGAGAAGGTGAATTTGTTTAGTGAGAGGTAATGGGTGACGGGATGTGATGTTTTAGACCATAGATGGCATAGAGTCAGGTGAAGGAGAATGGAGTGGTGAAGGTGGGTTAGAAGGTATAACTGGTTGTGTTATGTGTGTACAGGCGGGGAGGATAGATTGACGTGAGGATTCAATAGAAGGGATAATGGAGGATTCAAGCAACAATAATAATGTAGTAATGTAGTAATGAAGATTCAATGAAGATTCAATGAGCCAAATAAATGACAAGCAACCATCAATATATGGACTACATTACGTTCATTCTCAAGCACAATGCAAATGCAACCGGTTCACATCAAACATTCAAGTATTCATATGCAGTGCTTACCTCTTGCAGTCCTCCCTATTAACAACTCTTTCTTCCCTTGCTCGCTTCCCCTTTCTTCCCCTTGTGCAGTTGGTCTCTATCAGTTCGTCTCAGGTGCTGGGAGCTGTTTCTCTACATGTACTGTATTTTGAAATTCTGTTCTCTCCTGCCAGTTAGCTTTTGCCTCTTTTGTTCCCTTTTTCTTGTTATATTTAAGAGAGTCTTTTTGTTCACGGTCCAGAGAGGTAAAAGGGTGGGAAGTGGCGGTTGCTTCCCCTTGCCCCCTCTGTGGAGTCTTCCATCAATCCATGCATACACATGCATACAGATGCTTTAATTTCCTTTTTTGTGTATGAGTAGGTATGGATAGGGATGGCAACGGGGCGGGGTGGGGATGAGTTTCGCTATCCCATTCCCATTCCCACACAAAATCTCCATACCCAAACCCAACGGGTATCAAACTTTTTTCCCATCCCCACCGAGTAACGGGTATAATCTCGTACCCATACCCGTACCGTGTTCTAACTACTTCAATATTAATTTTTATAAAAGAAACAAAATTACGGTAAAAAAAACATAATATTATGAAATATTCAATATTAGGAGGATTTTCTTCGATGCCAAATACCTTAAAATAAATTATAATTGTTTACATTTTATATTAGAATACCAAATAAAATTTCATGTGAACCAAAACATTTATTAAATTTGCAAACTACAACATTGATGAACTTAGTTGATAAAATTAAAAAATATTTCAAAAAAAATATAAAAGAAAAACAAATATTCAAATTAAAATATATTTTAAATGTTTGTTTACTTCAATTTTTTTAAATTATAATAAATATTTTTTTATACATTAATAAAAGTTATAATACATCACTTGATCAAAATGACACAAAGAACAAATAATAAACATAATAATAAAATTTTGACATAGATTTTGTATCTTTTGAACTTCAATATATGTTGGAT
>Ga0214543_1009949_pt1 | contig 14436 bp, 10 predicted proteins | sample CNSS2metaG_FD_160094 | JGI IMG/M metagenome (GOLD analysis project Ga0214543, IMG submission 160094) | Root nodule microbial communities from cowpea collected in UCLA plant growth center, Los Angeles, California, USA - CNSS2 | ecosystem: Host-associated > Plants > Roots > Nodule | place: USA...
CATACATTAAACTTTTAGACATATTTGGTTATTTATATATGTGGTTTTAATTTTACACTTTGTACATTAAGTTTTTATATTGATCTCATTAAGTTAAAGTTTGGACCAGTTGAAAATAGATGCGTATATACAGATCACCTTCACATAATTTTTCATGCTACACATTTCATGATGAATCCATGTCATTTGGTTGTGTCAAGATTAGTGATCATTATTTGTTTTATTTACGATTGATGCAATGAAAAACTGGTTTGGTTCTACATACTGATATAATCAATGGAGGGAACTTTTGGGGTATGCTCGAGTAATATAATGGCAATTTTGAGCTCATAAAGTCTAACACATTTAGAAGGTTGTAAGGACATATATATTTGTGACCAATGGGAGATTGTTAGTAATTTTGGGTCATGCATATATATGATACATAATTAAATGTGTTAGGGCCATTATTTATAAAGCCAAATAATAAAGTGATCTGACTAAATTAAAGATTTGGCTAAAGGCGTATGTCATGAAAATAAATATTGTGTAGAGATCAGTTAGTAATTTCTAATTTGATGAGGGGCCAAATTAGAAATACTAAAACTTAAGTAATTCAATTTATAAATGGTCGTGATCCCCTTCTGAGAGCACACAGAGAGTCATAACGTACTTTTCCTGTTCCTTTCCCTCTATCCCCATCAAGAGAGAAAACCAAAGGGAAATCAAGGTGCTCTACAGGAGGAAGATCACTGCGCATATAGGAGTGCTCTAATATTATCGTTATGGCCAATTCAGGTACGCTTTCGTTTACTTTTTACAGCATGATTATCAATATGGGATATTGTTTATGATTGATTGTTAGAATCAATAATAGGATCATATTCTACGTTTATGCTTACAGATACTGCTCAAAAGAAGTATAGTTTGTATTGCACGATAAGGTTCTTATATAAGAAGATAGTACAATATTATAGTATCTATAGGTCTCATAATACATGATGATGAAGAAAGATGCAATAAATTAAATGATATAAAAAAATTAACTTGAAGCCAAAAACAAATATTTAGAGAACAAAATACATAAACCATTGAGTAAAGAACATAAAAATAAAAGAAACCCCAAAGTACAGGAAAGAAGGTTTACATGTATTTCCATTTAGGTATAATTATTGGTATAGTACCCAGTTTGGGGCTAGTGTGTCAAATAGGTACCCCGTTTAAAAAATATGTCAATTGCATCCTAACTTTTGAAAAAGTGCTTCAATTAGGTCCCTTTCAGACATAGTTGACTAACGTCGTTAGTCAATGTACCACATGTCAATATGTTTTTTTTTTTTATTTTTTTTTTGTTTTTTTTTTATTTTTTAATTTCTTTTAAATTTTTTGAAAAAATAAATAAAAATGCCACGTGTCAAGTCCCTATGTGTGACACGTGGCATTGCAATGCCACATGTCAGTATCACTATCAAATGTCATTGTGTTGATTTCGATTTAGTCCCCATATATGTTTTTTTGTTTCAATTTAGTACCTACTTATATATATCTGATTCAATTTTGACCTAATATTTTTTAATAATTAAATTCCATTTTTTATAAAATTAAAAGTAATTAAGTATAAAAGGTTTACAAAAATTAAGTATTTGATATTTATATTAAAATTTAGTGGGTACTATACGAGTAATAAAGTATAAAAGGTTTACAAAAATTAAGTATTTGACACATTAGCCCCAAACTGGGTACTATACGAGTAATTACACCTTCCATTTAAATAACCCTAAGTGTAGAAGAAAAGCATACATTTGATGAAAAACTCAACCATATAATACCAATGCTTTCATAATAAATCATGACAAAAGATACACACATACAAAAAAAAAAATTCTTTCATAACCAAGATATAAAAGAGAAATCATATCAAAAGTAATATAACATACTAAGACAATTAAGATACGAATATAAGAAGGAGAAGATACACATAAACAAAAAGAATACAACTTTCATCAATAACTAAACCTCCAATACAAACTAGTCTCACACTAGATGATGATGATGAAAAAAAGATAGAATAAGTTAAATGACATATGTGTTCTTATATGGAACCAAACGATGTCAAGAACCTTCGGTCTTCTTCTACTGATACTCCTCATATCTTGCCTTAGGACTGTTCTTGGTATTGCCTCCAGAGGGAGAGTATCCGGAAACACTCTGACACTTAAGTTAATAATGCTTTAACGTGATGTGTATGAATGAAAGTGATAAAAGCATACCTTTGACTTTAGCTGCTGAACCCTATTTTATATTATTCATTTCCTAATCCTGTCACTATTACTTACAGACCGTTCTTATTCTTTTGATCAACGTTGATATACTCCATTAACACCTAACCATAAACTGTTAATGATCGTTTCATTCCTCTCTGTCTGAAATTATATGCCCCTTGTCTACACATTTGTACACCAGTTCCCCTGCCCTAGGCCAGGATGCCCACCTGACCATCATTAGGTCGGAATATACCCGACCTCTATGCCATGGTAGCACATCTCTTCCTGCACATGCTAGGTTGGAAACACTTCCTCACACTTCCTTAGGCCAAGATATAAATGACCTGCTCCAAAGCAGGTTGGGGCACGATAGTGCCGACCTCTTCCTTCATCGCCAATATACCAGCTAGCCTACCTATACAAATAAATGATAACGAAAAGAGATTTTTTTTTTACTGAAAGCAAAATCAAAAGGAAAGATACACACGTACGAAAATACCTTCTTTCAGAACGAAGATAAAAATAAAAAAAAATAGATCAAAAGTATCATACCATACTATCAGAACAAAGACCAGAAGAAGATACACACATACAAAAGGACCTTCTATCAGAATGAAGGGACGAAAAACAAATTGGATTAAAATATACCTAACCTTCAAGCTTACGGTCACTATATAAGAAGTAGAAGAAGAACCTGAAGACAAATAATATAACATGAGTAATGATTTTTTGATAAAGAAGTTTTTAACAAAGTTTGACAAAGCTGACGTGGTGTGTTATGTGTCATGTTTATTTATTTTTTTACTTTTTAATAAAAATTTCACGATGGCCGCGAATGGAAAAAACTCTTCCATATGAAATCTCTTTCCTCATTCTTCTCGAAACTTCTCTCCATGCTTTCGCCATCTCCTGGATTGATGTTTGTTGTCGCGCTTTTGATGGTTCTTCTCCACGATCCATCCATTACAAATGTTCGGTTTTATCCCTCTCTATCTCGCATTGGTTCATATTTAGGATTTGGTGGGGCTTTTGTTAAACTTTTTACTAAAAACTAGGAGACTGACCCGTGCATATGCACGGGTTTTTTTTTTTTTCTTTTTCTTTTTTTTAAATAATATAATTGATATTATATTTATTATTTATAGAAAATGTGTAATTAATTTTTAAATAAAAATTTTTAAGACAAAAGAAATAAAAAATATACATTTTTAATAGTAACTTATGCGTACATTTTTTTATTTAAATATAATATAAAATTATCTCCTAAAAGTATGATATTATAGTTTTATAAATTTTATAATAATATTTATAGTTTATGGTCATTGTATTTTTTTTATTTTGTATATTAAGTAGTAAAATATATGTAATGAAATATCATGAAAATTATGTTATATTGTTATAAATGTTGTTATTAAAGTAACGAAGTAGTAAGTACTAAATCTAAATGATGTAATAATAATTTCATTTTAAAGTATAATAAATAAAATTGATATCAAATATAGTGCAGTTAATTGATTTTACGAAATAATTATTATAATAGCTTGTGACCCAAGTAGGAATGATAAATAAACTCGCGTTCGTGGATATTGCCTGAACTCGTACTTATTTTTACGGGAAATCCCGACCTTGACTGGGTATGGTATGGATATGGGGATGTACATATTTGTCCCGTCCCCGTCCTCATACCCGTCAAACTACTACTTAATATAAAAAAATTATCATTTTTACTCTATTATTATTTCATTTGAAGAAATATTTTATTTCGCTAAAATAATTTTCGTTATTTATAAACTATTAGTTATGTTGATATTTAAAAAGTTTTCTTAGATCTCTAAAGTATTTTTCATTTTAACATACCCTTGATTATATGTAATATAAAAAAATTATCATTTTTACTCTATTATTATTTCAATTGAAGAAATATTTTGTTTCGCTAAAATAATTTTCGTTATTTCTAAACCATTAGTTATGTTGATATTTAAAAAGTTTTCTTAGATCTCTAATGTATTTTTCATTTTAACATACCCTTGATTATATAGTTGTTTTCCTTCGTGTGATTTCATTCAATGGTCTCTCAAATTGTTTCTAAGACACACATTTGATAATTTTTTAATATTTTTATTTTCATAATGTAAAATACTATTTTGACATATTTTATATAATTATCTTTTATTTTTTAACTCATTGTCATACTTTGATTTTGTCACTATAATTGTATAAATAAATTTTAAAACTTTATTATTATTAGTTTAATATTTGTTCTTTGCATTATTTGGGTCAAGTGCTTTATTATAACTTTTATTAGTATATAAAAAAAGATTCATTATAATTTAAAAAATAAAATTGAAGTAAAGATACATTTAACATATATTTTAATATGAATATCTGTTTTCTTTTATATTTTTTTTAAACAAATTAAATTTTATCAACTACAATTCATTAATGTTTGCAAATTTAACAGAAGTTTTGGTTCTCATGAAATTTTATTTGGTTTTCTAATTTGAAATATATACAATTATAACATAATTTTTTTATAAATATTTGATATTGAAGAAACAACCCTCCACTTAATATTGAATATTTAATAATATTATGTTTCCTATGCCCTAATTTTTTATTATTTTATGAAAAATTAATTAATATTAAAACAGTAAGAAAACTAGTATGAATATGGGTACAAGTATATACCCGTTACCCTATGGGGATGAGGATGAGGATGAGGATGGGGATGAGACAAAAGTTTGATACCCGTTGGGTCGGATATGGGGATGAGGATGAATGTTTTTTATGGGGATGTGTATGGGATAGCGAAACTCGTCCTTGCCCCGTCTTGTTGCCATCCTTAGACCCGAGCGTGTACACACTTTTTTTTTGTTTTTTTGTTTTATTTCAAATCTTTGTAGAATAATAATATAATTGTTATTATATTTATTTAACCATTAAATATAATAATAATAATAATATTAATATTAATATAAATTTTAAAAATTTTAAAAGATTAAAAATCTATTTAGCAAAAGTATTTAGTATAACAACGTTTTTATAATTAAAAAAAACTTATATTAATAACACCACTATGAATAATAATAATAATAATAATAATAATACTAAAAATAATAATGATACCAATAATACAAACTAATGATAATAATAATGTTTATGCTATAAATATTAATGTCAATGTTATACTAAGGTTAATTTTAACGATAATATAATCTATAATTATATATAAAGATATACATCAATAACAAAACAAATAAAAATGACAACTAATTGAAATATGATCTTATAGTAAATAAAATTAAAATGTGTGTCTAACTATAATAATAATAATAATAATAATAATAATAATATCATTATATTAATATCCCGTAGTGTTAATAATAACAATACAACAACTAAATATATAAAAAGATACACATTTTTTGTGTTCTTTTTCTATTTTACAATTTTATCCTGTTAATTATAATTTTTTAAATTTAAATAATTATTCATAATAAAAAATTAATTGTCAGTTTTATCATTTAACTAATATAGAGATAAAATAAATAATAAAAAAATAAAAAGTACAAGTAATTGAGATATGATCTCGTCATAAATACAAATAAAATGTCTAACCATAATAATACTGACAATAATAATAATAATAATAATAATAATAATAATAACAATAATAATATCATTATAATAATATTGCGTAGTGATAATAATAATAATAATAATAATACAACTACATATTTAAAGAGATAAACATCTTTGATATCCTCTTTTGGTTCTTCTCCACAATCCATCCATTACAAATGTTCGGTTTTATCCCTCTCTATCTCGCATTGGTTCATATTCAGGGTTTGGTGGGGCTTTTGTTAAACTTTTTACTAAAAATAGTTGTTGTTTTTTATTTTTCAATTTAAAAATACTTTTTTAAATAAACTTTATTTTATATAGTTGTTTAATCTTTTTAAAGGATTAAAAAAGTAAGAATAAGTAAAGAATACACTTTTTAATTTGGTCAAGTATATTTTTGTTCTTGAATTTTAATCTAAAATTGAAATTCATTCCTATCCGAAAATTCAATATATTTTGGTTCCTATTTTTTTATGTGTCAAATGCGTTTCATGATAACATTAAAGTTGTTTATATCATTTGATATATACTCAACTTAATATTGGTTGGAAAAGGATTTGACACATAAAAAAAAGTAAAAAGTTATCATACTTGAATTAAGAGGTCTATATTCATTATTTTTAAAATTAAAAAAAAATTAAAATTTCAAACGTGACAAATTTCAATATTAGATCAAAATTTAGATATTAAAAACGTAGTTAATCTTTTAATTTTTATTTTATATAATTATAAAGTTAGTGGCATGAAGAAAAGTTTTAATTCCGGTAAATCTATCTATAATACAATTGAAAGTATCACAAAAAGCAAAATGTTACACGTGTCATCTTCTTAGCAATTCTTCAATTTCAGATTTCAAAATTTCTTTACCTCTTAAAGTAGTTTTTACACGTGTCTTCCCAGTAAAAATTCTCAACCCATCTTTCTCACTTTCCACCACACTCACTTTTTTCATCTCTCTTCACTTTCCATCTCTCGAACCCTACCATGTCTTTCGCACTCTCCACTTCTTTGCCTCTTCAAACCCTAGCCACCTCTCTCGCTGCCTCAAACGCTCTCCCTCGCTTTGCCTCCACAAACGCTCTCCACCTCTAACGCTATTTGTTGGAAATATTTTAATATAATTTAAAAAATAAATAATTAAAATAAAAATTCTACTGTTACTCATGTTTTTATAGACCTTTAATTTATGGGTTAATGTGTTTTATGATTAACGGCTATATTTTTATTATAATTTACTCCTTTGTCTCCTTTTGCTACCTATAAATACCACCTAGGTGCATGGAAAAAAAAAACAACAACAACAGAGACAACAAACACTAGAGTTTTTCTTAAAAGTGTTCTTCTTTACTTCTCTATATTATCTTTAAGACAGTGGTGTTCATAAGGTTTGGAGATCCTTCGCTGCACTCGATCGATCTGACGGGTTATTGTATCTTGGAAGAGAAACACATATGAGTGTGTATTTGTTTAGCCCTGTGCAGTAGGAACGTTTTCTCTTTAAGGATAGCGTTATGCGTGCCTCAACCCAGGATATTTCTACTTCTTACCTTTTATCTATTATTTATTATTGTTATAATAATTATCAAGTCTCTAATTAATATTCTTTGATTTATCTATATATGTCTCAGTGTTATTATTGCTTTAATAATTATTGTTATATCATTTTATATTTTTATTATTATTAGTATTATTTGAGTAATCAATTTTCTAACATTCTTAGAGAGAAAAGTTATCTTGTTATTTCTATTTTTTGATTACTCATTTGTATTCAATTCTAAAATGAAAAACAATATAAAGTTGAAGACTGCAAAACACATTTTGGGAACTAATGTGTTTCTTATGGTTATAATTAAATCAGTTTCAACTAAGCCTAAAAATTTATGTGTATAATTGTTTCTATTTCTATTGGTAATAATAAATGAAATTATGAATAAATGAATTTTTTGGCTCATTGAATAATTTTTTTGTGATGTTTATAGCTAATATTTTTGTTATATTAATTTATGCTTTAATATTGTCTATTCTTACCATTGATAAAGATGTTCTATATCATGTATATATTTTATGTGTTTGTATGAAAATAATTATAAAATAATTTGTGTTACTAAAACTACTATTGTGTTATGGAAAATACTTGAACTAAACTTTGCATTTGCAAAGAGAAAAAAAAATTAGCTAGATATTTATATGAAAAAAAGTGACTGATAATAAAGATAATCTTTATCAAATTTATGAATTCAAAATTATTGAGAAGATTGATTAGAGACCATTCAAATTATGAAATTTTGAGGTACAAAATTAATTAAATAGAGAAATGACAATACATGTATATATAAATGAGTGTTTTGTGTGAAATTCATGGTATTATTCATTAAGTAACATCTTCACATAGTGTATGGTGTTAATATAATGGTGCAGTGAAAGAAAGAAAATAATGTTTTGATATGGTAAATATTATTCTACAGGTTCTAGCTTGCCTAACATTATATTAGTGAAATTTTATATCTTGCTTACCATATTTTGAACACAAAAAATTGAGATAAAACTTTTTATGAGTTTTGAAAGAAAAAAGAACCACATTTAAAATATTTCAAAGTGTTGGGGTGTCTTGCAATGGTTAACATACTTGTTAATAAAAAAATCTTGGTTATATATTATAGAGTGAATGAATATATATCTCACTGTTTTGCCATCTAGTGATAATATTATTTTGTGTTTCTTCTAGTTATGGTAATATGTCCAATTTCTTGAGATGATTGAAGGATAATGTAAATTGGATATTGATTTTGGTGGCACAAAATCACCTATTGGTTATGGTTATGTTTTAACCTTGGATGAAAATGCCCTATCATGGAAATATGTTAAAAAGTAGTTCTTTTGTCATGATCTGCTATGCAAGCATAAATTATTTATATTTTCAATGCATCCTCATAATCAAATTGTTATATTTAATGTTTTTAGTAAAAATGTCAATAAAAAATGACATATAAGAATGAGAGACAAATGTATTAGAAATTTAATTACTCATGGTATTGTCTCTATTGACTTTGTCAGGTCAGAAAGAAATATTGCAGATACGCTTATCAAAGGGTTGATGCATCAACAAAAAGAGTTTAAGTCATCGAGGGGAATGAGACTATAGCCCATAAATTAGTTGCAACAATGGACACCCATCTCCACATGAATGGCGATCCCATGGAATGGAGTTCAATGGGTAACAACGAAGTTGTTGTTGACTAAAATACACAAAATAATTTGATTAAATTTTATGTCTCATTCCTATGGCGAGGTGTACTATAAATTGTGGCAATAATTAGGTTGAGGTATGTGCATTATTATGCTTATTTTATAAAATACCTCTTAATAAACCCAATGGTTGAGGTATCTGCATTATTATGCTTATTTTATAAAATACCTCTTAATAAACCCAATGACAATTATTGTAGGGGTGTGAGTCACAAACCACCCTTTGAGGGTTTACCTAGTGAGTGTGATGGTGGGCCGCCATTGTGAGACATGGATAAGTCTCTAAGTGACACTCATGAAACAAGATACATGCACAAGGCCGTAACATGCACCCACTAATTAGAACCTATAATGAACACCGATATTGTATGTGTTATTTACTAAAACCCAGTCAAAAGGGATGTAGTTCAAGACAATCAAGTCTCTGCATTTTCTTGGGTGGAAGTTTATGAGCACTAGGTGTAAGGGTCAGACCCAGAAGGTTCCTTACACTGAACTACAATATTTTGTTTTAAAAGATAATATACTTATTTTATTTTATTTTTTAAATTATGTGGGGGATTTTTGGAAATATTTTAATATAATTTAAAAAATAAATAATTAAAATAAAAATTCTATTGTTACTCATGTTTTTATAGACCTTTAATTTATGGGTTAATGTGTTTTATGATTAACGGCTATATTTTTATTACAATTTACTCCTTTGTCTCCTTTTGCTACCTATAAATACCACCTAGGTGCATGAAAAAAAACAACAACAACAACATAGATAACAAACACTAGAGTTTTTTCTTAAAAGTGTTCTTCTTTACTTCTCTATATTATCTTTAAGATAGTGGTGTTCATAAGGTTTTGAGATCCTTCGCTGCACTCGATCGATCTGACGGGTTGTTGTATCTTGGGAGAGAAACACATATGATAAGAAACACATATGAGTGTGTATTTGTTTAGCCCTGTGCAGTAGGGCCGTTTTCTTTCTAAGGATAGCGCTATGCGTGCCTCAATCCAGGATATTTCTACTTCTTACCTTTTATCTATTATTTATTATTGTTATAATAATTATCAAGTCTCTAATTAATATTCTTTGATTTAAATATATGTCTCAATGTTATTATTGCTTTAATAATTATTATTATATCATTTTATATTTTTATTATTATTAGTATTATTTGAGTAATCAATTTTCTAACACTCTCCACCTCTCTTCCTTCTCAAACGCATTCGACCTCCACCTCTAACGCTCTCCACCTCTCTTCCTTCTCAAACGCATTTGACATCTCTACCGCCTCAAACCCTCTCGACGTCTCTTGCGATTCAAACCCTCTCCAGTTCTGTACCGCATGAAACCCTACCATTTCAATCTCATATCTTCTTCGAATCGCACTCACCTCTTCCTTCTCGCAGATCTTTTATTTCTGGTTTAGAGTGATGTTTTGCTCTCAGATTCATGAGCATCGTCAAGCACATCAAAAAGGTAAAAACTTTTCTGATATTTTTCGTTCTTCTACCATATTTGTTCTTCTCGCAGACCTTTTCTTCTTCTCCAAGATCTGAATACTTTGAATACTCTTTTATGTTTTTTTGTCTCTAATAAATGAATGCTTTTTGGCAGATAGATGAAATGTGTCAAGAACACAATAAAGGTTGAAACTTTTGTTCTTCTTGCGTTGTTCTTCTCGTGTATCTTTTGTTCTTCTCTTAGATCTGAATATTTTTTTATGTTTTTTTTCTCTGATGAACGAATGTTTTCTAGCAGATGGATGAACTATTCCAATAACACAATAAAGGTCGAAGCTTTTTGTTCTTCTTGCGAATTTTTTCTTCTTCTCTCAATCTGAATACTTTTTTATGTTATTTTTCTCTGATGAATGAATGCTTTCTGTCAGATGGATGAACGGGTTGAGGAACACAATAAAGGTAGAAACTTTTGTTCTTCTCGCGGATCTTTTCTTCTTCTCCCAGATCTTAATAATTTTTTGTGTTTTTTTTTCTCTAATGAATGCATGTTTTCTAAGAGATGGATGAATTGTTCAAGAACGCAATAAAGGTATACGTTTTTATTCTTCCCATGAATCTTTTCTCCTTCTCCTGGATATAAATACTTTTTTATGTTTTTTTTTCTCTGATGGATGATTTCTTTCTGTCAAATTGATGAAATGTTTGAAGAACACGATAAATGTACAAGCTTTTCTTCTTCTCGCGATTTTTTTTTTCTTCTCCCAAATTTGAATTTTTTGTGAATCGTTTTTGCTTCTACCACCTGTATGTAATGTTGTATGTCTTCTTTCTTCTTCTTTTTTATCAATGCAGTTTTGATGCTTAATGTTGGTGTTGATAGGCAAGGATTATTTTTTTAGATTATTGGTGCTCTGAGATGAAGTTGACGAGGAAATGGTTAGTTTTCGAGTTTTTCTTTCAAAATCTAATCTTAAATCCAATAATTCACAACAGTAATTGTTTAGTTTCAAATAAGATTTCGTAATCCAGGATAATATTGCATATGAATGAGATTATATAATTCTAAGAATGAGTTTTTATTTGGTTGATTGATGGGTAACTTTTGATACTTATTATTAGTGTTGGCAGGCAAGGATTTGTTTTTTTGGAGGTTAGTCATGCTATCAAAGATGAAGTTGAAGAGTAAAATGGAACTTTAATGGTTAATTTTTGGGTTTTTTTGTCTTCTCTGATTGTCTGTTTGAGTATTTGTTGGTTCTATTTATCTTTGTTTCAAATGAATGTTAACTTCATTGTTTTTTTTTATATCTGAATGGATTTTTCATTCATATCCATCAACTCATTAGTATCATATCTTCTTGAGCTCCTTTATTGCTCCATATTAACTCCTATCTTTGTAAATATATTTGGCAAATCTTTGTGTACAAGATCAAACTGATATTGTCTCTGGAATTTTACATGTTGAAATTGCTCCAGTGGAAATGGTGGCTATTTGTTTTTTAAATTTGATCACACACCCAAAATTACTCCTCTAATTCTCTCTTGCACCTAAAATTATTCAAAATGTTTTTGAATTCAAAATTTGAATTTCAATTATTGCATCCACATCTATGGTACCTTTACAACTCATTTATATGTACACCTCTAGACTTTGTTCAAATTTATGCTTTTATAACAACAACTTGCCAAACATGGAAATTGGACAAACTGGTGAGGTTGAAGTTGGAGAAAAGAGCTGAAGATTAGAGCAGTTGAACATGTAGTTTAGGTTTGAATCCTTCGCAGAAGGCAAAAGTCAAGTCATAGGTTTGTTCTTGGATTTCCTAATGATACTTGATTTTTAACATATAAGTTTTAACTACTTATACTCATTCTTGTATTTGCAATTATTATCATACAAGAGTTAAAAAGTGAAGTTTAGTAGGTATAATATGAAAGTTTGGGGAGAATTGGTTTCAATATTCAATAGATTGTTTATTTTTTAATATTTTGTTTTATTTATGTTAATGTTGTTTTTCTTTTCAGGGACATATTTTGATAATTTGAGGAGAAGGAAGACTTTTAGCATGGAGTGGTGTTGGATATGTAAAGTTGACTGTGAAACGGTAGAAACATAAAGGAGCACAAGAACATGACTATGAATATGGTTAAGACAATCAAATTTTTAATCATCATAGACTTTTAACTATTGGTGCTCTTTTTCATTTTATGTTTTGACACATATTAGAGTAATGTTTGGAATTTTGATCCATTTAATATACATATTTTCTTTACTGAGAGTTGATTTTTGTTATCAATTTTTTATTTGTTAGGCCTTCTTATGTAAATGTAAATGTATCTATTAATTTTACTCAAGTTTCTGTCCTATAGTGATGACATGATTGACTTCAGAGATATTATGATTCTAATGTGAATGAATTGTAAACTTTTGCACTTCATATTTTTTTTATTGCGTATGATGCTTGACTTATTTATTTTTAATTTTTTTTTTTGTAATTTTATTGTTTTGAAAATTAATTACAGGCTTTTGGTTGATGCAAAAGAGTTTTTAACCTTATGTGATGAAGTCTACAAATTCTATAATAGTTCTTGATTCAATCGTATAAAGTCGTCATTCTTTCAATATGTATATAATCCTTTACTCTTTCTTTCCTTCCTTTGCTAAATAAAACTTGAATTTTTGCATATTGAGTTTCAAATTTTTTTTGAGTACAAATTTTGATGTAAAGTACGAATGTGAAGTCGAATCGAATGAGAGAAGTTCAAGAGGAAGGAAGAGTATGGAAAAAGGTCAAAAAAAGAAAAGAAAGAAAAAGAGTCTATTTTAAATATGAAATTTAAATAAAAATATAAGGAAAGTAGCTTTAGTCCTTGCCTTTTTATTTTGGGTTATTACTAGATTTTGATTGTAGAGGGAAAAGTTTTGTTAAAACCTCTTATTTGAAATGGTTTAAAAAATTTTATGTTCATATATTTGTAATAAATTACTTTTAAAATCTTTCACAAATTAATCAATTAATTCTATTAATTATTTTAAATTTCTTTAATTACTTTTAGATTTCTTTAATCCATATATTTTCTAAATTGGATTCTTCTATTTTTGAATTTAAATAATCTGACATTATTTGAATCCATATGTTTGCAACCATTACTTATATGAATTGTAAAAACAGTTTCCATTAATTATTTTGATTTTTTTATTATTTACATTATTTAATCATATTTTGTTCAATTATTATTACCATTATTAAATACATGTTTTTTTACTAAATAATATTTTTTTCAAAATCAGAAAATAGTAAATTTCAAAGTACACACATTTTGAAGAAAAATAAAAATAATATTAAATAATTATATCAATATTTTAATTAATATAACAAAGTTAAGTAAATAATTTAAAAAATATATATAAAAAGAATTGAAAGAAATATATTTTAAACAAGAAGACTTACATATATAATTTTTTATTGTTTATATGAATTGTTAAAAACAGTTTCCATTAATTATTTTGATTTTTTTATTATTTACATTATTTAATCATATTTTGTTCAATTATTATTACCATTATTAAATACATGATTTTTACTAAATAATATTTTTTTTTCAAAATCATAAAATAGCAAATTTCAACGTACACACATTTTGAAGAAAAATAAAAATAATATTATATAATTATATCAATATTTTAATTAATATAACAAAGTTAAGTAAATAATTTTCAACAAAATATAAAAAGAATTGAAAGAGATATATTTTAAACAAGAAAACTTACATATATAATTTTTTTATTGTTTAGTGTACTTCATTTAAAATATGAATTGTTATATTTTTAATTTGACTTTTTAGCAAAATATATATATATATA
>Ga0214543_1009950_pt1 | contig 14436 bp, 8 predicted proteins | sample CNSS2metaG_FD_160094 | JGI IMG/M metagenome (GOLD analysis project Ga0214543, IMG submission 160094) | Root nodule microbial communities from cowpea collected in UCLA plant growth center, Los Angeles, California, USA - CNSS2 | ecosystem: Host-associated > Plants > Roots > Nodule | place: USA...
ATATATATATTTTGTTGCGCTCTTCTGCATAGCACATATTACAACCAATTTATTTATTTTAAAATTAATTTAAGGATATAATTTAATTAAAATATTTGTTTTAATTATTCTTAATTAGCAAATTTTATATCAGAAAGTGTAAATGATGAAGAGAATTAATGAATTCCCTGTGTTAAATAAAACATTCCTTACTTATAATGAGCTACTATTTGATTTTTGTACTTTCGTCAATTCTGAAAAGTTTATAGTTTTGTTTTGTGTTACTGAAATGGATTGTGATGTGTCACCTTCTTCTCCACAAGTTTTTGGATGAGTAGCCAAAATTTCCATGGTAGGGGACCTTAAAAGGAGTAAATGTACAAATAGCATGAGTTACAGGTGTCATTTTCTTGTCCACGAATTTATTTTGTTGTTCCCAGCAAGTAAGGTGTTGGTTGCTTAATGCTGGCTTTTTCTGCATTCAAAATGCTTTGAAATCAGGTGCAAATTTTCATCAACCCTCTATCTAACACTCTATAATGTAAGTCAAATGTTATTTGGTTCAATGTTTTTCTCCTTTCTTTCTTTAAATATTATCATATTCTAGTTCACATCGTACAAACTTCTCCATTCTTTTTCTTTGGGGGTTGTTTATAGAATGAATTAGGATAAATTTAGTTTTAACGTTTAGTCAAATTTGTACCTGACTTGGTTATAATTATATATATATATATAGATATATATATATATATATATATATATATATATATATATATAAATACTAATACAAAAGATGTTTTAACGCCTCGCAGTATAGATTTTTCACGTCTTTTGAAGTTTTGATATCATAGAGGGTGACATTAAATTAATGTTTGTTGTTTCTAAACAGAAATCAATCAACATTTATTCAATTTATAGCAGATGTTAATTCACGTATGTTGCAAGCACCACATTCTAAAATAGGATATTAAATCAATTATGTGAAAATCGATTTAAAAAAAACACAGTGATAAATTTGTAAATACTGGAAAGCATATAAAATCGATTGAATTTTTAATCGATATAATATATGAATTTTAATCGATTTTTTATATAGTTAATCTAATATTCACATATAACTGATCTAATTTTAATCGGTTCTCTTCTCTCTCGTGCCTCCACCACTCACCACTGGTCATAACCTTTTCTCACCAATGTTTTCTCCACCCACGGGCCCTAATGCTGCCATTGCCGCCCAAGCTCCAAGCTCTCTTCTCTTCTCTCTGTGCCACTGCTCGCGCCTCCTGTACTCTAACTCTCCTCCCCTCTATTTATCTGTTTTGTTTTTTCTTGATTTGGGTTTATTCCAAGGATGATTAGGGGTAGGCTAATGGTCTATTGAAACCATATAGAGATGCTCAGATGAATGTTTAATTTTTTGGAATTATTTTCTCTTCGGTGTTCATTTTGATTTGAGAATGGAAATCTGAATTTTTGTGGAGTTGTTTTCTATTTTTTGTGTAATTTGTATTGCTCATTTATCTTTAATTGTTGTGTATACCTATTGAATTTCAGGCATTCAAGTTGAGACAAAGAGTGTGAGTACACATCTGTTTTTCCTTTCCAGTTTAAAGTATTAGATAGGTTGTTTTAAAACCGATCTAATATCTCTTAGACATATTGCATCGTTGTATATTAGATCGGTTACAAAATCGATTTAATATGTGCTCCAGAACCGATCTAATGTATATGTTTTACACTAGTGGACAACAAAAGTCAATTTGTGAGTTTTTTTTTTGTTTTTTTCATCAATATTTTCCTACACTAAACCCATAGGAAATCAATATACAATACAAGATATACAAAAAAAAGTCATAACCTTCTAAATACTTTGAATATCACAAATAAAGTTGTAAATTATGAAAAAATGGTGAAAAATAAGACAAAAAAACCTCAAACAATGGATTTTTGAAAATTTCATAACCTTAACCTCCTTTGGGTATTGGCCAACACATTCATCGCCCATTTTCAACAACTTTCATTTTTTGAGTGTCTTCATCTGAAGTTCATTGCAAAAGTTATGATCTTTTGAAGTTTCTCACCACCACAACTCTAATATATGAGATCAATTTGTAATCTTAAAACACTCTACCTATTTTACAAAACCCTAAAAGTGGGAAAGAAGATGAGAAGACACCAACCTTTGTGAAATATATTTGGAAGGAATGAAAGATTGAGCCCAAACGACCACCACAACGTTAACATGAAGTGAGGTGGATTGAAGATGAAAATCGATTGTTGGGAGAACTTTTGTGCAAAAAAGAAAGAAAACCGAAGAGATTTTGTCCAAACGGTCTCACACTATTTCTTTTATGTTTTTTAAAACGAGTTTGACATCGAACGAGAGTGTGGTCAACATCATAAAACCTTTTGACGTCAATTTTAGGACACATTGATGTCAATTGACATCGATTCGACATCAAATTTAATATAATGTGGACCAACATCATTTTTGTAATTTTAATTACAATAATGTCATCAGTCATATTTTAGGTCAATTTCTTTAAATTCCTAATGTCTTGAGTAACATTATAAAAGTTCTTTTTGTGTTAGTGAAAACATGTGCATCCACTTTTTTATTACAATAATGAAATATAAAAAGAAATTATCATAATTATTAAAACAAAAAATATTATTAAATTACACAAAATATCCATAAAATATAGTTAAAAAAAGTTATTTTTATAATTTTATTATAATAACAGTTAATTGAACGGAAAAAATAGTTATAAAATTTAAAGATAAAATAATAGAATAGTTTACATTAATAAAAGTAAATAAAAAAGATACCTACAACTTACAATAATCTTTGACCAAGTCAATGACGGACCTTCATATATATAGAAGGTCATGCCTTCCAAATTTTTTTATTTATATAATTTAATATATAATTTGAAACATTTCTTTTAAAAATGTATTTTTACAAATTTTTATATATCTATATTTATATAAAATAAAACTTTTCTTTTTTTAATTTTTATCTTTTAAATAATTTTTTAAAATTGAAATAATTATTTTATTAATCTCTTAAGTGATCCTTTGTTTAATTTAACTATTACTCTTTTTCAATTCGATTGGTTTTTTAAACTTAATCATAATAAATGAAGATTAATTATAGTAAAATAAAAAAAATATTTATATTTAATTTTATAATTATAAGAATGACAATAATAATAATTTTATTATTTTTTATTATCATAAAAAATTAAATACAGTGATTTTTTTTTATATAAAAGTTATTTTGGGTTTAATTATTATTTTCGTTCAAAAATATCAAGTTAGTCATCGAGTTATTTTTAGTTTCAATTTGATCCCGATTTTTGAATAATTGATACAATTTGTTTTTTTGTTAAATTTTTTGAAACACATCAAAGTTTTTCATCAAAATTGAGGTTGTGAATAAAAATAATTTACTTTGTTGGTGACATAATCTTGGTGTCAATTTTGATAAAAAATTCTTGATTCGCTTTAAAGAATTTAATGAAAAGGATCAAATTGTACTAATTTTAAAAAAATCGAAACTAAATTAAGACTAAAATAACTAGAAGACCAACTTAACATTTTTAGAAAAAAATATGAGCAAAAAATTAATTCAACCAAAATTTTAACACCCACAAAATATTGGTTAAAAATCTCTCAGTGGACCAAGTGTTTTTGTTGGAAACCAAATTTGTAATGTTACTCTAAAACTAATTACATTGTATCCGTCCCGTCTAAAAGAATCAATCTTGTTAACGGTTGAAAATTTATAGATTTTTTTTTCATACCTACGGATTTTTATGAATATTCAGAAATATTTTTGTATTTTAATTTTTAAAAAATTTGAACAAAATATTTGAGAATAATTGTTTAAAATTTAAACTTAGATAAAAAAAATCTTTAAATATGATTCAAATAAAATTACTCAATAAAATATTAATGTAAATAAATTTAGACATTCTAAAATAACAGTAATAATATTTTAAAAAATAGCTAACCTTGTTGTATGTTAATATTGTTATGATCTTACATAACCATATATTAAATAACTCACATAAAAAATTAAACATGAACATTTTTAAGTTAAAAGATAATTTATAAAATAAATACATTATTAAAAACACATGTCTTAGTGTTTTTATCTTTTTATGATAATAAAAAATAAAAAATTATAACTATAAAATTAAATATAAATTTATTTTTACAATTTTATTATAGATAGTTTTTATTTATTTTATAGGTAATAATTTTTTATAATAGATATTTTAGTTTAAAACTATATACTAAGGAAAAAAGTCAAATAAAAAAATAGTTAAATTAAAAAAAATTCACTTGAAGAATAAAATTTGTAAGACAATTATTTTAATTTTAAAAAAGATAAAATTGAAAAAATAAATCATATACTGCAAAAAAATCCGAATTCTCTTTATATAATAATAATAATAATGTTATACCTATATTTATATTAATTTTGATGCATTAAAATAGATAGCTAGCGACACATCTTCATTGTTATTCACGGAATTGTTCTGCCTAAACTTTTGATATATATAAAAATTTGTATATAAATAAGAATATTAATTTTAATTTTGTTATGTTATTCTCAAATTTATATACATTTATAAATAAAATTTTGACACCCTAAATTATTTGTTAAATATATAAAAATATTTTGGGCATGAGAATTTGAAACATAGATACTAAATACATGTCGTCTGATACCAAATCAAATTGAACATAAATTCATAATCTATGTTTAAATTAAAATCATTTGAAATAAAAAAAAAAATCCCCATTCGGAACCGATTAAAGCTTCAAACGTGAACTTAAACAAAAACATGCATTAAGTTGTGTTGTGCTGAATTGGACAAACAACATGGTATTCGGAATATTTTTTTCTTGTATAAAATTTGCCCTAATTATTTGGTTTAATCATAGACATTGAAGATCACATACAGATAGCAGAAAATGAAGGTGTTGATGGCGATTGCTTCCCTGAATCACTGACCTACCATCACTTTGATGTTAACTTTATTAAGTTCATTGTATGGATACGGTGTTTTATCATTGGCCAATACTTTCCAAAACTGCAACCAACTTTGAATCTTTCATTTTTTGTTTTGTTAATTTGTTCCAAACATAATGTTTCATGCACGCATATGTAACACGATTTGTTTCTTCTGGACGAGGTAGTTAAGCTTCTGGCTCAAGCAAAGATAGCACATATAATAAGGTCCTAAGTGGGGTGAGAGAATGGAAGTAACTTGCAATTATTTTAATAATGTTTTCAAGAGATACCTACTACAATGATGCCTAGATTTTAAAAATGCATTACAAATATTTAGAGTTAGTTTAAAGTTATTAAGCAACCTTTTCTTTTATGGATTAGTTCGATTGAAGGGAAAAAAATAGTATAAAAAAAAATGAATTAAGCTAACGCTGAAAAATCAGGAAATCACACTTAAATTAAAGAGGTATGTACTATAACTATCTGAGATCTTAAAGCACCAATACCTCTTTCTGCATAAGCGTGTGGTATTAGCATAATATAAAATTTCAATAATATTATAAAATAGGTTTATGAGGCTGTTGTAACTTTTTTTTTTGGATTTTTTGGCATCCTATTTTTAAGTTTAAGAGACTCTAAGTAAGTTTTAGAGATTCATAAAATATATGAGGAAAGGTTCAATATGCATATTTTTTCTCTATTATGCAAACTTTGTCCTCATAAATATAAGTGAATAAATATGTATGAGTCGAAGTATTTCGAATATTCTATCGATAAACAAAGTAAATAAAATAATTGGGAAATAAAATAGAAATAAAGGTGTTTGATTTGAGAGAAAAAAAAATAATATGACACATGCAAAGTTAAAGTCATCTTTTACATTAGAATCTTTTTGATTTTGACACTACACACCTTTTAAGTAGAAGATGACCCAAATTTTGACACATACACCTTTTAAGGTAAAATGATCCAAATTTTGACACATAACAAACTTAATTTTTGACATGATACTTTCAAATGTCACATTTTTTTATAAGCAATGAATAATAAATATTATAAAGTGAGCATTTAGGGTGTTGCAACCCTTTTACACACTTAAACTATATACAAGTAATGGTATTGAAGAAATAGTACAAATAAGTCATTTCAAACAACAAAAGAAGATTGTAAATGTTATTATCATATGAGTCTTATCCTATCAATATTACAAACCAAATTAATACACTTCATTCAAACCACCTCAAGCACTTGAAGACCTACATATTTTCATTGGGCCTATATTTGCAAAAATGTTGACTTTATATGTTGTTTGTGAGATAAGTGTATTTCACATGAGTGTTGTTTATTGCCCAATACCTGATTTTTTTACGCCAATGGTATTTAGTGGTGTTGACCGGTCTATTATATGAAAACATTTTTACTATTTTTTAGGTTCCTAGTAATTGGACATTTAAATAGTTGAGATAAAATTAGATTTACCTTTATGTTGACTATCAATTTAGAAATGATAAGCAATACAAAGTAAGATTTTAATTTCATATTTTTTCATAAATGTATTTTAAAAGTGACTCAAGAATTTTTAATATCTATTATACATAATACTCCTTGAAAGTAATAGAGTTACCCAACCTCCTTGAAGAAGAAATTTTATAATACGATACACATCAACAACCTAATGGTATAGAATAAAATGGGTGCTTTCGCAAAGTTTCATCTAGAATAGGGGTGGGAAGAGTGTCTTCCAAAAAGTATTTTTAGAATTGATTAGTGTATTCCGGAAAGCAAAATCCGGTTGATGGGCGCAGAAAGAAATTCGATGGGTGCAGAAAGAAATAACCTAAAAGTATAGAGTTGAACTTTAAATTTGGCATTTAAACAAGTGATCCACTTTTCACAAAAAGGAAAATTTGAACATGTTTTTCCTTTCTCAAAGGGAAATATTTTTTTTTTTATATAAAAAGAACCACATGACAACTTATAAAAAAAATATTGAAAATTAAAATAGTAAATGTTAAATGTGTATAAAAAAAATTATGTCAAACTAACATTACCCCTTCTCAAATGTGACCAAAAGAAATTATCATTCAAAATCTCTAAAGTTTTCAAAGCCCTATCATATTCTTTAATCTACCCTCACAAACTTTTATGAGTTTCTCCCTTAAAGATCCTTTATGTACATAAAACATTTTACCTTTTTAATCTTGTTGAAAATAAATTTTGTGACACTTTAAAGAACCCTTGAAAAAACTAAGATAAGTTGTCATCATTTTAATAAAATTCTCTATATCATCAAACTTAAAAAATTTTGTTCCAATCATAGTAAGCAAGGTGTGATTTCTTAAAAGAGCCTCAACAACCATATTTGATTTTCTCTGCTTACGTTTAATCATAGAATTGTTTAATGCACTTTACCTATTTTGTATTTATCTTGTTAAGCTTGCATTGCCATTTTAAATATTTAAGAATCCTGATTTCCTTTCGCAGGAAATAGTGCTATTAATTGTATAGGGCTTTAGCAAAGGCATATATATATATATATATATATATATATATATATATATATATATATATATATATATTCTTATTAGAGATATTATATATAGTAGTTGATGACATCATAAAAATAGTAAATATTAATTTGAAAAGTAGTTTTATATTAAATATATAAATCAATTCTATAATATATTCAATTTATTATTTTGGTCTTTATGTCATTTTCTTCTTCTTATTCTCAATGATGATGCAATATATAAGATGTCATGCCAAAATGATAAGTGACTATTTATATTCTGATAACAACAATAAAACAGTAAGACTTTTTCAATGATCAAGAACTAAAAATTTATGCAACAATATCAAAATAACAAAAGAAAAGGACAAAAAAAAAAAAAATAATATATGAGAAAAATAATATTGTGCTTTTTGAGTATCCAATGGAAAAGGCTTTCACTTCTATATATCTATCTATCTACTTCAGTCTCTTTTACCCGTGTACCCCACTGGTATCACAAACAACCAAACAAACACGTAAACAAGAAACCTCGTAGTTCCTTTCCAACGCTGTCATTGCGTTTGCACACAGTTCAGGTCAACTCAACTTTTTGCTTTGCATTCCTCTTTTCTCTTCTGTTCGCACTCCCAATTCCAATTCTCACAATTCGCCCTATCAAATTCCCAAACTGAATCCGAAGATAATCGGAGGAACATAGCAGCAACGTCACGTGACTTTCGCCTCAATTTGTTCGTCTCTCTGTGCTGCTGCACGTGACATGGCATCACACCAGGCAATGGCTTCTTCTTCCTTCATCAGAAACTTCATAATTCCCGACCACATTCTCGTACCGGGCTCTCCCGTTCAAAATGAGGGCCACGAGCCTGATTGTCCCGTCCTCGTTTTTGTCAACTCCAAGAGTGGCGGTCAACTCGGAGGAGATCTCCTCCAAACCTATCGCAATTTACTTAATCCAAAACAGGTTGATAATTAACCTCATATTGAATATCGTATCCAGAAAATTAACTGTGGATGTTCTATTCTGACGTGTTTGGGATCTATTGAGTATGTGCATGAGTTTGGATCTCTTTCTGTGACATTTTTTTTCCAGTAAGATTTTAGGCTGGGAACTTAAGAAAGAAATTTTAAATAATAGATTAAATGGGTATGGGATTTTGATGATGGAGATTTTCAATGAAGAAAATTCAAGTGAAATATTCTCGTATGTGCGTGGAATATTGCCCATTGATTCTCACGTCAAAACAACTTATATTAATAATTGACTTTCTGGTGTTGACATGCTTTAATTTACCCTTTTAATTCTAGTCTGGAGACCAGAATTGATTCTGGTATCTAAAATCACATCCAAAAATTGAAAAAGTGGAAGCAAGTATTTGTTGCTTTGACTTTCAACATGGAATTGGAATTGGAATCAACTATGGAAGAATTAAAGTGAATCCAAGTACACGCTTCAGAAGGGTCTGATCCTTCCAGTTTATCAAGTTGTTTTAATTCGAGTGACTTTTGGGTGACACAATCTATCTTATCTCAGTGGTAAACTACAAAATCAACCTTTGGTGTTCTATCACATATGATTTATTATGGATGTTGATATTCTTATCAACAACTAATAAAAGTTACTTTACCTTTTGAATTGAGTAGCTCGTTTTAGAGAAGTCAGGTAATTAAATTCATGAAGTTGTAATTTTTCAGGTTTTTGATTTGGGGGAGCAGGCACCTGATAAGGTTCTCAGAACGGTGTATGCTAATTTGGAAAGCCTTAATCTACAGGGTGATCAGTTTGCTAAAACGATCATGAAGAAATTGAAGTTAATTGTGAGTTTTGAAGAGAAAAATATTTAATGGGTAGTGATTTTTTATTTTGTTTGTGAGGAAATTTAATGCTTGTGTGATCTTTGTTTGAGTTTCTGATATGTATCTTGGCTATAGGTTGCAGGGGGTGATGGGACAGCCGGCTGGCTTCTTGGAGTTGTTTGTGATCTCAAATTATCTCACCCTCCACCTATTGCCACAGTGCCATTGGGCACAGGGAATAATCTGCCTTTTGCGTTTGGTTGGGTAGGAACAACATATAGTGAAACTTTAAAGTGCATGAAGAATATTTTACCTGTTTTGTCTCTGTCATGAACTTCATAGTATTAGATCTACAGTTTTATATCGAGAGTTTTTATTGTGTAAATTCTTTGATTGATTACTTTTATAGGGAGCATATTATTATTATGTTGGTTTATTCCTGAACTTCTTACGTTTTTTTTCCTAATATAATAACCATTTTGTTTCCTGTATATGTAAAGGTTTCTGGCTCCTTTAATGTTTTTCTATTTATGCTAGAAGTAGGAAGTTTTTAACAGTCATTGACAATAAACACATTTTTTATGCTTTACAGGGGAAGAAGAACCCGACAACAGATCAAGCATCAGTTGAGTCCTTTTTAAATCAAGTGATGAAGGCAAAGGAAATAAAGATAGACAAGTAATGTTGTCTGGGTCTATTATTTCATTTTTGAGATTATTTTATTATTCTTATACCTAGATGGATGACATTTAGATTAATGTCATTTTTCTTAGTACAATACTCGTATGTCCTTATAGTTGATATTGGATCAATAAATTTATGTGACCAGGTTATGATTCCTGGTTTGATTGTTTGCAGGGCTAAATGACAGTATAGTTGCGAATGGCTTAACTGTGTATAGAGATGTAGACATGTTGATTTTGTAATAAATCCTAATTGAAAACTAGTGATTTTTGTTTTGATTGATTCATTTCACGGGTTAGCTGTGTTGACGACACTGCAATGTGATTTTCTTAGACTTTGAGCTGTTATTCCTCTTGGGCTGCTGTACTCTGTAATATGTCTGGATTTTCTTTTATACCTCACAAGTTCAGTCCTCATGCCCCTTAATCCAGAGCAATTAGATGAATGTTTAACACATTTTTTATTCAGTTTCTGCATACATTCTACAAAATGCTGTTTTCTGATAACTTTTTCTTCACTTTCCTAACCTTCAGCTGGCACATTCTCATGAGAATGAGAGCTCCTAAAGAAGGTTCCTGTGATCCAATTCCACCGCTTGAGCTACCACATTCTTTGCATGCCTTCCATCGTGTGTCTGAAGCAGATGAACTTAATATGGTAAGACATTGCATGAGTCACTAAATACTATTTCACAATCTTCTGAGAAATCTGATTCACGGTGCAATTTGGTCAGTTCAAAGAGAAAAATGCCTTCATTTATTTTTTGTGTTTTGCAATGAAAGTTTTATATGCTTTTTTTTTTTTCTAGTGAGAAATGCTAGAAGCACACCTTTTTTACGCATTATTTTCAACATTATTCCATTTGGGTCCAATTAAATAGAGATTAGGACCATGTTATTTGGGGGACTCTGCACGCAAGTATAATAAAATCTTCTGGTGATTTTATTGGGTTTCTTATTTTGTTTTACTATTGAGTTAAGTTATTGAAACTGAGGAATGACGGTTCTTGTCAAAGAATTTTTGTGTGACCCAATTTTAATTTTGACCTTTTAAAGGATGTTGCTAACTGCTTTTCAGGAAGGTTGCCACACATTTCGTGGGGGATTTTGGAATTACTTCAGTCTGGGTAAGTAAGAATAGTTAGTTACTCCTGAGCTCTTCTGTTGCTTAACTTCACGTTGTGGTGTATGTACTTTAAAAATCTATTTTCCACTTGTGGAAGAATATTGTTAGTTGATTGACACTTTGTTGCGTTAACTTAGCCTTTTTTCCAATCCATTGATCTCTTATAGATTAGGTTTTAGCAAATGTATAAATAAATATACACAGAAAACTTGAACTGCAAGGTAAATGTTAATATGTACTTATATATTATGTTATGCAAATCTGCCTATTAAATTAAATTCATTGATTGTCAACTTCATTGCTATTTTTCTTGTTTATAGCCAGATTACTTTTATCTTTTCTTGGAATGTTTAGATGGTTGATTATATTGGAGGAGTTTTATCTATCTGTCCACCCTACTTTAGTGGTTGTTAAATTATCACCCACTGTTGACTGTAGGAATGGATGCTCAAGTGTCTTATGCATTTCATTCAGAACGAAAGAAGAATCCTGAAAAATTCAAAAACCAGTTGATTAATCAGGTATGCAATTGTTCCTTCAGTGCTATAATTATATGCTAAAACAATGCGCAGTTGGTTAATGACAGTATTTCTTTGACTTTCTCACTCTTGAAAGGAAAGCCTAGATAAATTTGGAAGAGATATGTACTCTTGTTCAGAAATTTTTAAAAACTGATATTCTGGTGTTGATTTGAATGCACTCGTTAGACTACTTATGCTAAGCTTGGATGCTCACAAGGATGGTTTCTTACTCCTCTTATGCACCCTGCTGATAGGTCAGTTCCTTAAAACCTGTCATTGTATGCATTTGTGAAATATGCATCTACTTATCACCACTTAACTTGGAACCCTGATGCTTTGACCATATATTTTTAAGCCATCTTCATTCTATAGCAATTTTTTATATCCTTTTTTATAGGTCTTAACTTTTAATTGTGCTGAGTATTTCTAGATTTCCAAGATCTTTATCCAAGTATGTACTTGGTAATATTTAAGTGCATTGCTTTGACCATTTAAGACAATGAAATGGAATAAGATTTATTCAAGCTTTTTCATCAATAAAATAGACACATTTGTAACTTTGATCAATTGGGTTCCCTACCATCGTGCTAGCTTCACTGTTGTCAGCATCACAACAGTAACAACCATAGCCGTTGCTACCTTCAAATCATTCACGCTCGCTCTTTGTTCTGCTCTGTCTTTGCTGCTTTTGTTCTTGCTTGAGTGTGTTCTTTGTTCTTGCTTTGGCAACTCATTTTGGTTGGGGTTTATAGTAGTTGGATGGAAAAACATTTTTCTTTGTAGAGCTTTAGAAGAATTGTATATGGAGATTCCTCTGAGAAAACCTTGTATGGTTTTAAGCAATCTCCAAATGCATGTTGTGGAGATCTACAAAAGCAATTGTTTCCTTAAATACAAGTAAAGTCAAGGAAATCATACTTTATTCATAAAAACACTCTTACAGGTAAACTCGCTATATTGCTGGTCTATGTGAACAAAAAACAGGATGTTGTATCTCGTCCTAGTGCAAAAGTTTATTTTGAGGCCTTGCTCAAGGTATATATGAAGGACTATAAATGAAAATCATATACCTTAAAGTGGAGATTGACATCTGTAGGCAATTCTACTTTGATAACAAGTCAGCCATAAGTAAAGTCTATAATATGATAAGACATGATAGGACCAAACATATTGAAATCAACATGCACCGCATCAAAGATAATCTTGACATAGACCTTGTGGTTACAACCCATGTTGGCTTCTAATAGCAAACATTTTCACTAAGGGGTTCTCTCATTATAGATTTCAAGATCTTGTAGACAAGTTGAGAAGGATCGATATTATTAACCAACTTGGAGAAGTGTTTTAAATAGCTAATTATTAGGATAAAAATATCTGTATGTAGTATCTTTATATTGATTAAAACAAAATATATCTAGAGTCCTCTTCATATTCATTTCAACAAGTTTTTATTTCTTTATTTTAGAGGGTTTACTTGTTATGAATAGAGATGCTGATAATGTAATGTATGTGATTGTTAGCAATAAAATAGTTTTATTTTCTTACATAGTTCAAGTGTATTATTGTAGATTCTCTAGTTGACATTTTTTTCCCAAATGACCACATTTACAAGGTAGCCTTCCAACTTTTTAGAAGTTTGTATTTGGTGTGGCGGTAATGCTGGTCATGGCAGTCACTAACCAGCGATTGGAACTAGCAAGCGTTTGAACTAAATATAGGCGAGATATCAGAATAATAGCGCTCTACTATTTTTAGTCCAACTTTATTTGGTTGTGGCAAATTAGATAACAAGTAAAAGAAAACAAAACTTAATGGTATCCTATATTTGGTTTGCTTATGTCTGTTGAGTCTTGTTTATAACTCGGTCCATTTATCAGAGCGTACCATTGACAATGATATATGTCGAAACAAAACGTGATCAGCACAGCACTCATAATATTAGGGTTCTTTTAGATTGTCTTTTCTTGTTTAATTTGTAAAATTCATATACAGGATGGATTGTAACAGTGTTTCATAAAGGAAATTCAGAGCATTTCTAGCAATTTAAACATTGTGTTTTGTATGCTAGTTTAATAAGCATGCGTCTGTACCTACCACATAAAGCTAATCTAATCTGATTTCTAATGCAGGAACATAGCACAACTAGCTAAAGTAAAATTCATGAAAAGGCATGGTGAATGGCAAGACCTAAACATACCTCCAAGGTAAATCATTTTATATATTCAACCATATATGTTTAAGGGAAACATTTAAACGCTAAGATCACAAAAATAAGGTTATTTAAAGAATAGCATTTTCAAGTAGCCAAAGATCAAACTTTCAAGAGACAATCAATTACAGTTCATAATAATTTTCAGAACAAAATTGCTTTGATGGTGGTTGCTATAGTTTTTTGACTCACATTGGAAACTTATTGTATATAGATGTTTAATAAACGACCAGATAAGATAAATTATAGAAATTTACTTTTACTTCACCCTCTTTTGTTGTCTGTTGGGTGCTGCCTATGTTTACTTGCTGAATAACGCCTAATACGATCCTTTCATTGAATGTACAGTATCCGGTCAATTGTATGTCTTAACTTGCCCAGCTTTTCTGGTGGACTGAATCCATGGGGTACACCTAACAGGAGGAAGCAGAGTGACGTAATTCCCATATGCTAATGCTGCAGTTTTTATTTACTTTGCAAAATATTTGTTACCTGCTAGTTTTGAGATTAAGTACTACTGGTGAATATGTATAATCTCACGCTAGTTTTTTTTTTTTTTTTTTTTTTTTAAAAAATATAGGTTTTT